>Ga0209196_1001383_pt1 | contig 17308 bp, 11 predicted proteins | sample COGITO_mtgs_1105_5_FD_184801 | JGI IMG/M metagenome (GOLD analysis project Ga0209196, IMG submission 184801) | Pelagic marine microbial communities from North Sea - COGITO_mtgs_110509 (SPAdes) (version 2) | ecosystem: Environmental > Aquatic > Marine > Epipelagic ... | reverse complement strand
CGTGGCGTACTTTAATATATTCGCGACAGGCATTGACCGCATCCTCACTGAGGTTGGTCGAGTCGGTTCGCATATAGGTGATATAGCCAGCTTCATAGAGACGCTGGGCCATCATCATGGTTTTCTTTACCCCAAAGCCCAGTCGCGTGCTCGCCGCTTGTTGAAGCGTCGAGGTGATAAAAGGTGCTGAAGGCTTTGATGAGGTCGGTTTGTCTTCACGCTTGGTAACGCTGTAACCGGAGGCCTGCAGAGCAGCCAGTGCAGTATCAGCCTGAGCCTTGTTGGTGGGGCGAAAGGCTTTACCGAGATGTCTTTTAACGTCGAAGCGAATCTTGTTTTGATCTGCAGCTTCTGCATCGCGATCAGCAGTGGCTTCAAGATCCGCCTGAACTGTCCAGTATTCCTCGGGCACGAAAGCACGAATCTCACGCTCGCGCTCGACAATCATTTTTAGTGCGACAGATTGCACTCGGCCGGCAGATAGACCGCGGCCTACTTTTTCCCACAGCAGCGGCGAGACCATAAAGCCCACCACGCGATCGAGAAAGCGACGTGCCTGCTGAGCATCGACACGGTTGGTATTGAGCATTCCGGGCTTTTCAAAAGCCTCGCGAATCGCCTTTTTGGTAATTTCGTTAAACACGACGCGCTTGTAGCGATCGTCTTCACCGCCAATCACCTCTTGCAGGTGCCAGGCAATTGCCTCTCCCTCGCGATCCAAATCCGTTGCCAGATAGATGGTGTCGGCATTTTTGGCCAGCTTCTTTAACTCGGCAACAACTTTTTCTTTGCCGGGCAAGGTTGCGTATTCCGCTTTCCAATCATTTTCTGGGTCGATACCCATACTCTTTACAAGCTGAGTTTTAGCCTTGGCAGCTTTGTGAACAACCTTCTGTTCCGGGGACATTTTGCGAGTCAGGGCAGCCTGTCGCGCGCGCTCTTTGGGATCGGATGGGGTGCGATTACCACCAGTGGGCAGATCGCGAACATGACCGACACTGGACTTAACAATGAAGTCATTTCCCAAATAACGGTTGATCGTCTTGGCTTTGGCGGGTGACTCTACAATTACTAGTGATTTTCCCATGGAGGCTGTTTTTCCCTTTTTTCACTGACCTTATAAATGGCCATGCTGAAGATAATTTCACCTAACTGGTGCAGGTATTACTTTCTAAGGTGCGCATATATACGTGTTTGTCTGCCCTTCGGTCAAGCTTCATCGGCAAATTTCTTTGCAGTTTGTTGCAATTTTTTTAAATTTTGTGCAACTTTTTCTAAATCAGCGGCATCATCCCGCTCATTCCAAATCATTCCAATACCGGCTTTGTTGGCGAGTATTGCACTGACACCCGAAGGGATATCGGCAACGATTTTCTCGAGTAGTTGCTGCCATTGAGAATCGGCCTCGGCGAGGGTCCATAGCCAGCCACGACTATTTAAAGTAGGGCTATCTGGTTTCCAGCCACGATTACTGTGACGCTGCAATACCCAGTTCTGTCGGCAGCTGTCATCCAGCCAGGGAAGTCGGTAACAGACACACTCCAGGCGGGTTTCTTCTTCTCGGGCATCTGGGCGGCGATGCAGGGAGACCTGCAAACCCATGCTGTTTGCGGAGAGCCTCAGCTCGGTAATCAACTTTTGCCGCGGCGACTGCCGAAACCACATCAGTGGCGATACAACAACTGCAACGCCAAACAATATTACCAACCAGGTCATTTCATACTACTCTTAAAGTCAGGGATTTATATTCAATATCAAACCAGTAACAGCCAGTAATAAGGAGAGGTGTTATGTCCAGTTATAAGCATCTGTTGGTCGGGCTCGATCTGTCGCCAGAATCACAGCAAGTGGTGGACCGCGTCAAGTTTCTTTTTTCAGACAGCCAGATAAAAATTTCCGTATGCCATATTCTCGAACCCTTAGCCTTCACTTACGGCGGCGATATTCCGGTGGATTTATCCGATGTACAGATCCAGCTTGAACAGCAGGCCAAAGAGCGACTCGATCTGCTTGCCGAGCAACTCAATGTAAGCGAGGAAAACCGCCATCTGTTACTTGGCCAGCCGGCCAAGGAGATGCATCGTTTGGCGAGAGAAGCGTCTGTTGACCTGATCATTGTCGGCAGTCATGGCCGCCATGGCCTGGCACTGATTTTCGGCTCCACCAGCAACAGCGTTCTCCACGGTGCCAACTGTGATGTTCTCGCCGTGAGAATAATCCAGAGCGAATAACCCACGAGCAACACCAAGAATGCCCCTTTTTGAAAAGGGGCTTCCAACTTGCCACCCTCTGGCTATACACTCTAGTCCCTAAGTCTAAGTCTAAGTCTAAGTCTTAATCTTAGTTCTGACCCTTAGCTGCCCAGATATAATGTTAATAAGGCTGTTGATATTAATACCCTGAAAAAAATCTGCCCACTGAAGACTTCAATCACGCTGCTTGTCTTGCTGGTAACCCTGAGTTGTGGAGTTCTTGCCCATGGAGCTGGGATGGTGGAATCCAGCTTGTCGATTGAGCAATCGAGGGAGAGCCAGCTTGACCAGCAGCGCCTGCTCTACCGCAAAACACTGGACCTGATAGCCAAGGGGCGCTGGAAAAGCGCTAGAAAACACAGCCGACAGCTTGTCGACTACCCTCTCTACCCCTACCTTATATACGCAGATTTAATCGCCAATTTGCGCTACTCCAGACGCGTCGAAATCGCCCAGTATCTGAGTGATTATTCGGGCACAGTAAAAGCCCGGCACCTGCGCAATAAGTGGTTGGATTATCTGGTTAAGCGCAAATACTGGACGACATATATAGAGTTCTACAATCCATTAGAAGCCAGCAGCAAACAGCAATGCCAGTTCGAATTTGCCCGTCTCAATCGGCTTGAGGATGGGGCAAAAGAGCCGGCGTTTGAATCTGCACTGGCCCTGTGGAATATCGGTAAGTCCCAGCCGAAAGAGTGCGACAAATTATTTAGCCTGCTGGTAAGCGCAAAAAAAATTACCCCGTCCCTGGCATGGCAGCGCTTTAACAAAGCACTGCTCAATCATCAGTATCCGCTCGCCAGGTATCTACAGAGATACTTGAAAAGTGACCAACACAAAACCCTTGCCCAGCGCTATTACGATATTGATCGCAATCCGCAATTAATTAGTCAATTCGCGGATTTTAACCTTCACAGCGATGAAGAACTGCGGATTATCGAACATGGACTGGTGCATCTGGCCAAAAACAACAGCCATGCCACACTGAAGGCTTGGAGCCATTATCAGCAGACCCATGAGTTTAGCCATGCCGCTCGCAGCAAGATTGTCAGCGCCATCATTAAAGGACTCTATCAGCAGGAGTTCGGCACCATTGCCGATGCCTATTTTGTCGATCACCTGCAACTGCTCAATGAGACCACCGACAGTAAGTTAACCGAATGGCGTATTCGCCAGGCGCTTAAACAACGGGATTGGTTGGCGGTTCAGCGCTGGATAAAACGCCTGCCAAAGAGCAAAAGAGAACATACCGCCTGGCGCTATTGGGCGATCCGCAGTATGGAGGCGGAGCCTTCGACCACTCAGGATCCACGGCTCCAGGAGATGACCGCAAGTCTTGCCAAAGAGCGGGATTTCTATGGCTTTTTGGCCAGCGAAAAACTCGACAAAGAGTACAGCCTCAATCACAACCCGGTCCTGATCGACGAAGCACGCATAAACAGTATTAAGCAACGGCCGGCAATGCTCAGGGCCAGAGAATTGTTTTTTCATCGAGATAGCCTGGATGCCAATCGAGAGTGGCTTCAGGCCAGTAGTGATTTTACCTATCCAGATTGGCTGGCGGCGGCAATTATTGCCAGTCAGTGGCAGTGGCACGACAAAGCAATTGCCAGTCTTGGCAGAGCCAGATACTGGGACGATATAGAGATTCGCTTCCCCCTTGCCTACGCTGAGGTTATTGAGCGCACCGCAGAGAAAACCCAACTGGACAACTATTTATTACTCGCACTGGCCCGTCAGGAGAGCGCATTTAATCCGCTGGCGACCTCTTCCGCTGGCGCGATGGGGCTAATGCAACTAATGCCAGCAACGGCCAAAGGCACTGCGCGCAAACATAAACTCCCCTATCGACATAAGCGCCAGCTACACAGCCCGGAAACCAACGTGCCGATTGCCGGGCAGTACTATCGCGGCCTTATGGATCGCTATAACAGCAATCGTATTCTCGCCAGCGCCGCCTATAATGCCGGCCCCCGCCGGGTTGACCAGTGGCTGAATAATAGTGCCGGAAAACTGCCCTTTGATATCTGGATCGAACTGATCCCCTACGCTGAGACTCGCTCCTATGTGCGCAATATCCTTATGTACTCGATTATCTATTCGCGAAAAATCGGGCTTACACCGCCTATGTTGCAGCCTGATGAAAAACTTAGGTTGCTGTAATGATTGATATAGGGGTCAATTTATCCAATCCCCGTTTTGCCAAAGATATTGCAGAAACACTGAATCGTGCACAGCAGGCAGGCGTAACCAAACTGGTTTTGACCGGCACTTCCATTGTCGAAAGTCAGGCTGTACTGGAACTCTGCCAAAACTATTCCGAAGCCTTTCCCGAGATGCTCTATGCAACAGCGGGTATTCATCCCCATGATGCAAGCACACTTAATACAGAGTCTATTTCTATACTTCGGGAACTGGCCGCACAGCCCGAGGTGGTCGCTATCGGCGAGATGGGCCTGGATTTTAATCGCAACTTCTCAACCCCCGCGGAACAGGAAAAGGCCTTTGAGGCACAGCTGGAATTGGCGATTGAATTACAGCTGCCAGTGTTTCTCCACGAGCGCGATGCCGCCGATCGACAGCTACAAATCCTTAAATCCTATCGCGACCACTTAACTGATGCTGTTACACATTGCTTTACAGGCTCTAAACAGGCCCTATTCGGCTATTTAGACTTAAATATGCATATTGGTATCACTGGATGGATTTGCGACGAGAAGCGCGGAGAGGAGCTGCAACGGCTGGTGAGCAATATACCCCTTGAACGTTTAATGGTTGAAACTGATGCGCCCTACCTGCTGCCAAAGAATATACTTGAACCACCAAAGGGAAAACGCAATGAACCTGGTTTCTTGCCCTGGGTGATAGAGGGAATTGCACAATTCCGCGACGAGAGCAGCGAGCAGATAGCCGCTGTGACTGCGGCCAATGCCACAGAGTTCTTTAAACTCGACCAAATAACGAAATAAACTACTATTTAAGCCTTTTTTATATCTTCCTTGGTCGTTATGGCACAACCCATGGCAATCACCCCATTGCTGCGAATCTGTGCCCGCAGGCCACCCTGATTAACCAGGTCGGGGAGAATTCTAACCCCGAGCCTTTTCTGAAGCTTGGCGCAGGGTTCACAGAGTTGCACGCCGTAGAAGCTGATACCGCCTATCTGAAATTCTTTGCCAACCAAGTCATTGAGGCGTATATCCCGTGTGACCAGATTGCGGCGGAAATCGCTATGGTGAAATTTATTGCCCCGATGCTGGTTAAAAGAATCGATAACCTCTGCTTCAATAAGGGTAATTTCCCAATCGGGCTGACCTTTATAGTTGGATCTTCTCTTGCCAGTATTGGAAAAGTAACGGTCACCTTCAATACCCTTGCCCGCGCGCACTGAGACCTTTTGATAGCCCATAACCGCGCCATCTTTCACCGGGGCTACATAGATTCCAACAATCTGACCACTCACCATTAGAGATTTCCCATCAGTGGGTTTGGGTTTAAGAGGATATTAGCAGTGCTTATATTTTATTGCCATGTTGAAAAAATCGAGGATATTTTTTTCGGCCATAACGCAAACCAGCCCCTTAAGGGCTGGCTGCGTTATTCACTTATCTAATGCTAAATCAATCTGGATACAGGCATTAACCACAACCAATCAGTGACTTCTCAGAGATGTTCGCTGTTAGGCGAACATCGGCAATGGTCAGGGCAAATGGTTTTGATGAGACCAGAACAAATGGCGAATTAACTCGGGTCAAATTAACCCCAACCTTCTCAAAGCAGCTTAGGGGAACACCAATACGGAATGGCTGACCCACTGGGAGAGAACGCATAATACGGGTTATATTCAACTCGCCGCGACAGGGCCATCCGCAATCCATACGCAGAGTAACCTTACCCTTGGGCCGCTTATCAATCTTAATAATCATAACCAGGGCTGCACCCTCGTCACGCAGTGGAGTGATATCGTTCAGCGCATCGGACTGCCAGTAGAACTGGCTCTCATTGCCACCGGTCCACTCAACATGGCGTGAGTCTTCCTGCACAGCACCATCTACAGTAGTTACGATTAACTTGCCATAGTCAGAGCTGGTCTGCTTGCCGCTAACCAGTTTCTGCCAGTTGCCGCCATCACCCACATAGGTCTTCCAGGGTGGACGTGGACTGCCACTAAAGACAATATTCTCAACCTTGGCCTTGTCGACCAAGGGCTTTTCATTGAGGTTATCAGCAACCAGCTCGACAGCGCCGTAGCTCAGGCCCTGGCCTCTTTTTAGCAGTGCGGCGGTAACTGGAAGCTCATGGTTTTGAGCATTTAGCTCTGCTGCAGGCCAGTCAAAGGAGAGACGACCAGTAAAGTCATAGCGCGGTTTGCCCTTGCTATCTGCAACCAGCACATCGGCAATACCGCCACCCTCTGTACCAGGCAACCAGGCGACAACAAATGCATCAGAATTATTAATTTCAGCATTCATCCACAGTGGGCGACCGGTAAGGAAAACCGCAACTACAGGGATATTCTGCTCTTTAAATGACTTGATCAGGGCCAGATCAGACTTAACGCCGTTGCTGTAGATCAGCGACATAACATCACCGACACCTTCAGCGTAGGGCTCTTCGCCAAAGACCACGACAGCGACATCAGGCTTTTTACCAAAGCTGCCATCTTCACTCAGCTCGGTAGTGCCGCCAATATTGCTGACTGCCTGCTCAAGGCCAGCGTAGATAGAAGTTGCACCGGGGAAGTCACTGTTTTCGTTTTCAGTGCCCTGCCAGGTAATCGTCCAACCACCATTCTGCTTGCCGATATTGTCAGCGCCATCACCAGTCACTAATACGTGCTGAGAACCTTTCAGAGGTAACAACTGATTTTTATTCTTCAGTAGAACCAGAGATTTTCTAACCGCTTCTCTCGCCACTGCACGGTGCGCGGCAGAGCCGATAATTTCAGTTTTTCCGGCAAGTTCACGGGTAGATGGAGCACCCTTTTCAAACATACCAGCACGGATTTTAACCCGCAGAATACGTCTTACTGCATCGTCGATACGGGCCATGGGAATCTCGCCCGACTTGACCTGAGTAATGGTATTTTTCAGGAATGGAAGCCAAGACTGCGGCACCATAATCATATCGACACCAGCGATAATAGACTGAGCACACTGCTCATCATCGCAGCCTTCAACCTGACCGTGGCCATTCCAGTCACCGATAACAAAGCCGTCAAAGCCCATCTGGCCTTTTAGCACATCGGTCAACAAAAACTGCTGGCCATGTAATTTTTCACCGTTCCAGCTATTAAAGGAAGCCATAACAGTCTGCACACCGGCATCGATTGCACTGATATAACCCTGACCATGCTTCTCGAGAAGCTCATCTAGGGACAGTACTGTATTGCCCTGATCAACACCACCGAAGGTACCGCCATCACCGATAAAGTGCTTGGCTGTAGCTATAACTTTTTGATCATTGCTGCGCAGTTCATTGCCCGCGCCCTGAACACCACTGACAATCTCGCCCGCGTAAGAACGGATAATAGCGGCGTCGTCACTGTAACCTTCGTAGCTGCGACCCCAGCGGTTGTCTTTTACAACAGCAACTGTTGGTGCGAAGACCCAATCGATACCAGTGACTGCAACTTCACGTGCAGTGACTTCACCAATCTTGCGCATAAGCTGCGGATCGTTCGCCGCACCCAGACCAATATTGTGGGGAAATAAGGTCGCGCCGATAACGTTGTTATGGCCGTGAACAGCATCTGTACCCCAGATAACCGGAATGCCTGTACCGCCATTGGAGGTATCAATTGATGCGTTGTAATACTGGTCAGCCATCTCTAACCAATCATTGATAGAAGAATTTTTTTCTTCATCGGGGAAAGAGCCGCCGCCATTAAGCACAGAGCCTATGTGAAATTGTTTAACTTCCGCATAAGAAATTTCCTGAATCTCAGGCTGAACCATCTGACCAACTTTTTGCTCAACTGTCATCTTCTCGATAATAGCTGTAATACGCGACTCTATTGCCTCAGATGATTCTTCAGCCAACGCTGCCATTGGTGATACAACAGCAATAAACGCAATAGATTTTACTAGCGAGCTCAAAGTCTGTGACCATTTTTTTACTAACAAATCTTTCCCCTTAACCTTTATGGATAGCAGCAATAACAAACACTCAGCTTTAAACTAATCAATGTTTGACGCTATTGTTATGCTTTAAAATTTATCTACTCTTATTTTTTCAACAGAGAACTGAGATGAAAAAAAATTCGCTTTAATAAGTAGTAATACTCAATTTTCCCATGGGACAGGGTCTGTTGGAAGATCAGATGCGACCACATGCGGCGAACCTGCGATAAAGGGGTGAAACGGCAGTTACTGAAAGAATTTACCTGTAGTTTCTCGAAAATTCCTGCTGACTTTAAGGGTTTGGCCATCAGAAAGATGAAGCAGACTTCCACGCTTCTGGCTCAATGATGTTGAAACTACCCTAGCAATATTGACCACCGTTGAACGATGAATACGTATAAATTGCTTTTCATCCAATTTTTTTAACAACTCAATTAGCGTGCTGCGCATAATATGGGTTTCGCCCAGCGCGTGAACGCACATGTAATCACCGGCCGCATCAATCCAATCTATATCGTCAAAGGGAATAACCTTAACCACACCGGCATCACGGATAAGCAGCTTTCTCTCCATGCCCTCTCCGGTTTCAGGAGCATTAGTAAAGGCGGTATACTCTCCATCCAGGCGCAGATCAATATCATTTATGGCACCGATTAGGGGCCCCTTTAAGCCCTCTTTGTGTAATTTACGTCGCGCTACAGCTCGCTCTACGGCAAGGGAAACTCGCACTGAATCAAAGGGTTTTAGTAGGTAATCAACCGCATAAATGTCGAAGGCTTCAATAGCATATTGATTGTAGGCAGTAGCAAAAATCACCATCGGCATACTATCCGACTGCAGGGCCTTAACCACCTCAAAACCATTGACAGTGGGCATCTGAATATCAAGGAAAATTAAATCCGGAGCTAGGGACATCGCCGATGCTATAGCCTCGCGGCCATTACTGCACTCGCCAATAATGTCGATATCATCAATCTTATCAATGATAGAGCGCAGTAGATTACGAGCCAGTGGTTCATCATCAACCAGCAGCGTTCTCAGCTTTGACATAACAGTTCACAGTTTGCGGTTAAAATTATTATTGTTTAAAGACTGAACAAACAAATTATATTTATGGGTTTATCTTTTCATGTGAAGAGGCTGGGAGGAAGGCCGGATGCGACCACTAGCTTAGAAACTGAGATCAAAGGGAGAAAGACTGACTATTGAAATAACTTGCGGGTGGATTCTCGATAATTTCTACTGACTTTAAGGGTTTGCCCCTCGATCAAATGCAACAGACTTCCACCCTTCTGTACAGATGATATTGAAACGACCCGAGCAATATTGACCACGGTTGAACGGTGAATGCGGACAAATAATTTATCATCAAGTTTCTTCAACAACTCGCGCAGGGTACTGCGCACAATATGGGTCTCACCCAGGGCGTGAACGCACATATAATCACCGGCCGCATCAACCCAGTCTATGTCGTCAAAAGGAATAACCTTAACTACACCGGAATCGCGAATCAGCAGCTTTCTTTTCATACCTTCAGGAAGATCTTCTTCGCTGTGATCGGCGTCAGTCGATGCCGGCTGATCTTTGTCGAGACGCACAGCAATATCATCGATAGCACCGATCAGTGGCGCTTTAAAACCCTCTTGCTGGGTTTTATGACGATCGGCAGCACGTTGGACAGCGCGCAAAACCCGCTCTGGATCAAAGGGTTTAAGCAGGTAATCAACCGCGTGGAGATCAAAGGCATCAATGGCATATTGATTATAGGCAGTGGCAAAAATCACCATCGGCATACAGTCTGACTGCAGCGCCTTAACCACTTCAAAACCGTTGATATTGGGCATTTGGATATCAAGGAAAATTAGGTCCGGTGCTAACAACGCAACAGACTCTATGGCCTCACGACCATTTTTACACTCGCCAACAACCTCAATACCATCAATCTTACTGACGATAGAACGCAGTAAATTCAGAGCCAGAGACTCGTCATCAACCAGTAGAGTTCTCAGCTTTTGCATAGCAATCCATAGTTATGAGTTAGCATTATTTTCACCATGATGTCTCTCAGCGCGATTTTCGGCGGATTGTTTCTCTAGGGGTAAGCGGATAAATATTCGCAATCCACCCAGCTCCGAGGTACCCAGCTGAAAAACATATTGATCGCCGTAGAACGTATCCAGCCGATCAATTGTATTTTTCAAACCTATACCAACACCGGACGCCTTGTCATTCTTGGACATCAAAACACCAGGGCCAGTGTCACTTACTTCAACTACCAGATAGTCATCATCAAGTTTTGCAAGAATACTGATTTCTCCGCCTTTTTCCATAGGCGCAATCGCATACTTGATAGAATTCTCAACTAGTGGCTGCAGCAACAGACTGGGAACCTTAATCTCATTGGCCGCCTCTTCAATATCAAAATTGAGCTTGAGGCGCTCGCCGAAACGGGTCTGCTCAATATTCAGATAGAGGCGCAGTGCTTCCAGTTCCTGGGACAGACTTACCCGGTGAATCGGGTCGCTCTCGAGGGAGTAACGCAAAAAATTACTCAGCTGCACAATCATAGTATTGGCGTTAGCTGAATGTTTACCCTCGACTAATGAGGCAATCGCATTGAGGGTATTAAACAAAAAGTGCGGGTTGAGCTGATAGCGAAGCATCTTTAGCTGGGCTTCCTGGGCGATGGTTTCAGCCCTGCTGCGCTTGAGCTGCTCCTCTTTGTTTTCGGCTTCAATAGTCAGCAGTGTGGCATGCTCACTCTGCAGTAACTGGTAGTATTTTATGCCGTGATAGAACGCAGCCCAACAGAGAAAGATCATAATCGAGGCAAATAACCAACCACCAAAATCACCCCACAGGCCAGTCTCCCCAGTCATCCACATAAATACCGCTAAACGCATAACCGTCCATATAACCGAGCAGACTAAAACGGCAAGTAGAGAAAGTGTCATACGCAGAAAAATATTTTTATTCCATATACGATGGAATACCGGCCGCAGGGGCCAGGAGACAATAATGCCCATCAGCGATTGAATCAGCGGGTGGGCAATATAATTAAAGCTCTGCTGGTTATACCAGAGGGTTAAACTGAAATAGGTGATCAGAGAGAGACTAAACCAGCCGATAAACTGCAGTACCAAAAATTGCATATCGTTATCGCGATACAATCTAGCTACGGGCCTGGAAAGATTAGTCTCATTCATAGTTTTGCATCTGTTTCTGTCTGGAGGTACCTATAGCACTGCGTTAACAGGGTGGCGTATAAAAATCGACCGCAGTATAACAGTAAGACTAGTGGAGAAAAGCCCTTCCTGCTGCCGACGAAACCCTTTGATATTAAATAACCCTGCTGTTTACTGATAGAATTATCTCATCTAATTCTGAATAAAGAATAACATACATGAGCAATCAAACTACTTTAGACCGGCATCTGATTACCTTTATGGGAATCAATGCCCTGCGCTCCGGCCACCCGGGCGTGCGCAAACTAAAACGCCAGCAACAGGGCCACTCGGCCCATGGCAATAAGGTGTGGCGCTCGAGTTTTGTATTGATGGATTATCTTAGCACCTGGGAAATACCCGAGTATTCCAGGGTATTGGATATAGGCTGCGGCTGGGGTCTGACGGGTATCTACCTGGCAAAAAACTACAGGGCCCAGGTTACCGGGCTGGATATAGATATCTCTGTGGAACCCTATTTGCAACTGCAGGCCTCGGTTAATCAATGCACTATTGATTTTCAAGCGCGCAGCTTTGAATCACTGGATAGAGATGAATTGGCTAGCTATCACACGTTGATGGGCACTGATATCTGTTTTTGGGATGAGATGACTACACCGTTATTTGATCTTCTCGAGCTTGCCAAGAGTGCTGGCACCGAGCAGATTCTGATCGCCGATCCCGGCAGGCCGCCTTTTTGGGATCTGGCTGAACGCTGCGTAGATAAATTGGGCGCGGAAATTATTACCCGGAAGATCGATCAACCCTGGAAAACCGAGAAGTTTATTCTGGCTATCGGCGGTCGTGACTAACTGCTAGAGCAAAAACTAAAAGCGACAAGCCCCCTTCTATACTTTTCAATTCTAAATTCTCGATTTTCTACAAGCAAAAAAAATGCCCTTATAAAAAGGGCATTTTTCGTTTTACCTACACTGCTTTCTTAATACTTATTCAACATTTTTATAACTTAGAACGCCATGTTGAACTTCAAGCCGTAGTGACGTGGCTTGTAGAATGAACCGCGCATAAAGCCAGGACCACGATCGGCCCAGTTGCGAACACGCTCATTGGTTATATTGCGAACATAGGCTTCAAATGCCCAGCGGTCTTCTTCGTTGATCAGACGCAGAGCGAAGCTACCAGTGGTAACCGCGGCTTGACCCGAGTGCAGCGCACCCTCACCGAAGTTACCTTTGTCAAAGAACATCTCATCAGTCCAGTTAACCGAGATATATGGGCTTAGACGCAGACCATTGCTCAGGAACCAGTTATGCTCGTAGTTAACAGTAGCTGAGTACTCTGGCGACCAAGGCATAGCATTGCCTTCGAAAGAGGTCCAACGTCCCAACTCACCAGCTTCGTTAAGAGTTTTTTCAGGACAGTTAGTTAAACCTAACAGTGCTCTTTCGAGACAGTACCAGCCGTCTTGAGTATTTTCGAGATCGGTGATCTTTGAATCCAACCATGCAACCCAACCAGTTACACGACCGCCGTAGTAAGGAGCCCAATCAAACTCAATCTCGGCACCCATATTACGAGTCTCACCAATATTTTGAGTGAGCAGAGTACCGATATCACGGCCTACGATTACACACTGAACTGGATCAGGTGCAACCTCACCCTCAGCAAGCACAACTTCTTCCTGTGCAGAACAATCAGTTGCGCGACCTTCGGTATCATTGTAACCCTCTGGAATTGCAATCTCTTTACCTGAGGTAGTAACAATCGCGTAGAAAGTATCTTGTAGGTTGGTATTATCCATTAAGAATACGTTAGCCAGTATATTCAAACGACCATCGAGCCAAGTGCTCTTAATACCTAATTCACGAGTAATGTTCTCTTCAGGAGCGTAATCGAAAGTATCAACAATATTACAGTCACAGATATCAACTGCATCGCCGAAACCACCAGACTTGTAGCCTGTGCCGATAGAACCGTAGACAAACACATCGTCACTTACAAGATAGTCGAAACCAATCTTCCAAGTAATTTTGCTCCAGTTACCTTCGTGACTGTTATCTGAATACTGCAGACGGTCGAGGAAAGAATCACCGAGAGTTCCCATTTCGTCAGTTAAAACATCTGACTGATAGACACCACTTCCGGCATAACCTGGCTGACCCAGACGAGTCCATGACTCCAACCAGAAAGACGCATCAGGATCGTAGAGACCTCCATTGGGCTGACGATAGCCACTAGTCACATAGTTACGACCGCCAATATCTTCTTTGGAATCATAGGTATATCGAGCACCAATTGTGTAGTTGAGCTTTTCGCTGTATTTGTAATCGAACTGAGTGAATACAGCTGCTGACTCTACAATACGCTCTGGCTGAACAAACGACTGAGCTAATGGAAGAACAACACCACAGCAGAAAGGATCTTCAACGTCGAAACGGATTTCGTTATCTTCCTTCATCAGGAACAAACCAGTGATCCACTGCAAGTCAGAATCAGAAGTAGACTTCAACTGCAGCTCAGCAACCCATGATTTGTAGTCAGAATAATTGGTAGACAGAGCTAGGTCATTAAATGGCTGCATTGCCATATCGGCATAGCCAAGTGATTCAAGCAATTCAATATTGTTGACCACGTTAGGACATTCCACCATTGAACCGCTGCCACCAGTACAGCCTGTAGGAGCAGCCTGAGTGTCATACCAGGTGCTAATCAAGCCATAGGCAGGATGATCCGGATCAGCATAGACAACAGAGGCATCGTGAACCTGTGAACGCTGTTGGCGAGAAAATCCTAAACGACCTTCAAACAGAATCTCGTCAGAAACATCCCAAGTAAGAACCGCACGAACACCAACCATGTTCATATCCAGCTCACCGGGAACGTTAACATTGACATCCCACTGATCGTGATCACATTCAAAGAATGTACCCTCAGCTTTATCACAATCTTTTAAGCTCAGAGTGCCAGGCGAGTAATCCTGGAAGTAGTCCGCAACCAAATCCAGGCTAACTTCGTTATTGGGCTCGAAGCGCATACCCAGACGAGCACCATGACGATCTACGGAACCGTAGGCTTCATCTGGGCTGAAAGGCAGAGGATTGCCTTCAGCATCCTTCTCTAGACGACGCTGATCAACATTGGGGATACCATCGGCAGCAATATCAGTAAGATCAATTTCGCCATTACCATCAATATCCCATTCCAGATCGAAAGTATCTGGCATCTGGTTGTACCAGGTGTCAGCCTGATCGATAAAGAAACTGGCACGCACAGCAATTTCGTTATTAATTGGCTGGTTAAACCAACCCTTAACTGCTTGCTGATTGTACTTGCCGATTTCAACTTCGATCTTACCTTCCTGCTGATCAAAGTTAGGGCGAGCACTGATCACGTTAACGCTACCAGCAGTCGAGTTACGACCAAACAGTGTGCCCTGTGGGCCACGGCTGATTTCTACACGCTCTACGTCATACATCAGAGCCAGACCAGCCTGAGGGCGTGGTGAGTAGAGACCATCAAAGTGCATAGCAACCGTAGGGTCACCAATTTCAGTAAAGTTGTTCGAAGACAGACCACGAACGACTACCTGAACACCTGAATCACTGGGTGACAGTGCGATCTGCATATTTGGAACCATATCACCGATATCCAGCAGGTTTTTAACACCGGCATCATCGATTGCTTCCTGTGAGAATGCAGATACAGCGATCGCTGTTTCCATCAGTGATGTCTCACGTTTTGTCGCCGTAACGATAACTTCATCAAGCGCTTCAGCGGCACGTTCACCCTGCGCAGCAACATAACCGGATGCAAGACCCGACAACGCAACTGTAAGCGCAAGTGAAGACCGAGAAATATTTTTAAATTTATACATTGTTATCTCTTCCCCGTAGCTAAACTAATAATTTAATCTTTTTTTATAATTTCACCCGATCGCTATAAGAGCCTCGGGTGAAATAAAATCTTTAAACACGATAAGCGTGCAATTTACTGCCAGCGAATATCGTCAAGCTGGTAGACAAGTCCTGCGCCTTGATTAACATCTGGAAAGATAATAAACGGAGCAGTAACTGCCGTTAAATCAACTCCACCGAACTCAGTCACCGGCACTGTAACGGTCTGCCAGAATTCACTATCAGCTGGGGTGATATCAACAGGAGGTTGATTACTGCCAGCAGACTTAGTGATTAAGTTAAAACCAACACCCGCGTCTATATTCAGAATTTTTATATCGAATGAGAGCTCAGTAAAAGCAGACACATCTACTGAAGTATCAGTGTTTTCAATAACTAGTACAGCGTGACCTGCATTATCAGAATAGGAGATCTGTAAAACATCTCCGCGCTGATCATCAGAAACTGTCGCCTGACTAATTTCCTCACAGAAACCACAGGCTGCAAAGCTCAGAGAAGCATTACCGCCCCATTCACTAGTGACAGTAGCCTCATTAAGGACTTCAATACCCGGGCTTGTAGGCGTTTCATAAGTAGCTTCTTGAGGAAGGCCAGTACTGCCAGCGTCATGGGTAACAACAATATCTTTAATGATAACCGGTGAATCATTCTCAACCACATACATGAGGAAAGACTCGTAGGTATTTGCGTCATCCTGTGCAGGAATGGCAACGGTGTATTCAGTCTCTGCTTCACCGCTAATCAGCACATAGTCCAGGTTGAACGATGGCTCAACATCTGGGTGAGGAAGACGCTCAAATCTGAAGTAGATATTGGTCGCAACGCCGTCAGCTGGAATTGCAGCGGTAAAGGTGATGCTGCCAGGGTTAGCAAAGGTAAACGGATAAATAGTTTCGTTCAGGTTAGCAAAGCCGCCCCAGACTTCTGCTCCTGTTGGGAGGCTATAGGTGCCAGCCGCAAGTCCTGCTCCACCAAACGAACCAGTCATATCGATAACATCAGAAGTCTCGGCGTCAGTACCATCAGTAGTACCACCGTCAGTAGTACCACCATCAGTAGTGCCACCATCGGTAGTGCCACCGTCAGTAGAACCGCCACCGGCAACACGATCACCACCAGTGCTACCACTGTCATCAGTAACAACGATATTTTTAACAATAACCGGAGAATCTTGATCAACCACATACATCAGGAATGATGAGTAGGTATTGGCTGCAGCCTGGGCAGGAATGACTACGGTATATTCCAACTCAGCTTCACCGACAATCACAACAGGATCCAGATCAAAGGACGGATCAACATCCGGGAAAGGCAGACGCTCAAATCGGAAGTAGACACTGGTATCGCTTCCGCCAGCGGGAACCGCGGCAGTAAAAGTGATAGTGCCGCCATCAGCAAAGGTAAACGGATAAATATCTTCGTTCAGGTTAGCAAAACCAGCCCACACCTCTGATCCTGCGGGGAAGGTATAGGAAGAGTCTCCTTCCACATACACTGCACCACCAAAACCTTCAATCATTTCAACAGAGCCAGCAACAGCTGCGCCACCGTCAGTCGTGCCACCATCAGTCGTGCCACCGTCAGTCGTGCCACCGTCAGTCGTGCCACCATCAGTCGTGCCACCATCAGTCGTGCCACCATCAGTCGTGCCACCATCAGTCGTGCCACCACCAGTTGTATCACCTGTACTACCACTATCATCAGTCACAACAATATTTTTCACGATTACCGGCGAATCTTGCTCAACCACATACATCAGGAATGATGAGTAGGTATTGGCTGCAGCCTGGGCAGGAATGACTACGGTATATTCCATTTCAGCTTCACCGACA
>Ga0209196_1001378_pt1 | contig 17371 bp, 12 predicted proteins | sample COGITO_mtgs_1105_5_FD_184801 | JGI IMG/M metagenome (GOLD analysis project Ga0209196, IMG submission 184801) | Pelagic marine microbial communities from North Sea - COGITO_mtgs_110509 (SPAdes) (version 2) | ecosystem: Environmental > Aquatic > Marine > Epipelagic ... | reverse complement strand
CTTCGAATATGCCCTCCGAATTAATACCGGCGCAAAAAAACCTCCCGTGTTCACGAGAGGTTAATGTTTTCAAAATGGTGCCAAAGGGCAGATTTGAACTGCCGACCAAAGGCTTATGAGTCCTCTGTGTGGTGTGTATTACCAATGACTTATGCGATAAGTGCCATAAAGTGCCACAAATGATTGCGTCCAGATGTTGTCCAATGTAGGTCAATGAGATGAAAAAAAATCTCAAGACTCCGACCCCTCTTAAGCATCCCAATACGGGAAAGTGGGGCTGTGATTATGAAGAGATCGTAGATGGAAAAATCAAGCGAAGGCGACGTCATTACACCTACACGTCAAAGAAAGCTGCTGAAGCCCACTGCACTAGAATTTACAATGAGCAGAACCCTAAAGTTCGTCGTAATATAAAGACGCTTACGAATGCTCAGCAGGACGAAGCAACATGGGCATTTGAAGAACTGGCAAAATTCGATGTGATGAAGAACTCGCTGACCTCTGCTGTTCGTTTCTACGTCGCCAACTATAAAGAGTCGGGGGAGACTCGCGATACTCACATCATTGTCGATGAATGGCTAAAGGATAGGAAGCAACGACTGGAGCCATCTTCATTCGCCCCTCTCAACAGTCGATTCGCCAAATTCAAAGAATGCTTCCCTGTGAAGGTTGGAGAGATTGAAGGTGGTGACTTGATTAAGTTCATCGAGCGATACACGGCTTTAGAACCTCTCAAGGATGGGACTTCGCGTGAGGGGGAATTTCGAGCCGTCGGTATGCAGAAGAAATTGTTTACCCATCTTAAGCAATTTTACGCGCATATTTGTAACCCTGCTAATCCAGACCGTGAAATTAACGACAGCCCTTGGGATCGAGTCGCGTTCTATTTTGACGGAAAATTCAAGGAAACCAACAAGGTGCCAACGATCCTTCATATTCAGGAAGTTAAGCAGGCTCTCAGAATGGCCAAGGCTTTCAAGTCAGATGAGGGGCAAGCTGGGGAGTTCTTGGGCACTCTGGTGCTGGGTGCTCTTTGTGGATTGCGCCCTAGCGAAGTTGAAAACTTATCTAAGCAAGAGGATCTCTATAACGAGTTCATTCAATTGAACAAAAAACAAATTCGTATCACTGAAGACATCTGTAAGAAAATGAGAGATGTTCGGACTGTAGACCTGAAGGGGAATGCGGTCGCATGGCTGAAGTATATTCGTGACAACGAGCTTCCCATTTATCCATCACCCTACAAACACCAGAAGTATAACGGTAAGTTTCGTGAAGCCATTCTAGGGAAGCGTAGCAAAGATAAAAAGTGGAACGATGTTTACCGCCATACATTCGTGACCTTCCTCTATTGCTCTGCTCTGGAGGACAAGGAGAAGCTCTCTTTCGATTATATCACCTCGCAGGTCGGGCATTCGATGCAGGTGCAGGAAAAGCACTACAGAGGTATTCTGCATGACGATGAGGCGGCTTCTGACTACTGGGATCTGACTCCTAGTTCCGTTGAAAAAGATTAAACCATTCAAGCACCTCTGATTTCTGAAAGCTCCACGTGTTTTGCTTGTGGCAGGGGATTTTTATGACTGGTAGCGGATGATGTTCACGCTCTGTCCATCTGCGAACAGTCTTCTCCGATTTGCCTAGCAATGCAGCGACTTCCTTAACGCTCAGCAGAGCGCGCTCGTCTTGCTTCTCTTCTCCTTTCAGATCGCGATCAAGCAAAGTCTTATTCTCGAACCTTAGGTTGGCCGCTTCCTGATTTGCTAACAGTAACTCCAGTTTATCGTTAATAGCCTTCATCGGGTCAGGCTTTGTGTAATCGGGGATGAAGTAGATGCCCACCTTCTCCGCTCGCCTCTTGTCGGCCTGATAGCCATCCATAACTTTAATATTCATGCTGTATAATATGCACTTTTCGCCCTGTTTTGTCGATGTTATTACATTTGCGTTAGTTTAATAGAAAAAACTAATTAATATTTTATCGAAAGAACTAGATGTAAGTTTTAAATGTCAGTGTTTAAGCGCCTTCGAGGACTTTTGGATTTGTGGCTTTCAATTTCAAACGGTTTTCAATGGTCGAAGTTTTTTTGCCGTTTTGCACGTAGATTAGCTTATCGTTTGCTGTTCGCAGGGAGGGCAGATGTAAACGAGGCATGAAGAGATCATTTAGCATAGAGAATGTAGAGCAGGCGTGTTAGAGGGGTGGGGTATCCAAGGAGCGCCCGCAACAAGTCGTCAAGGTCATGGCTACCTTTTAGGAATTCAATTCTCTCTTGGGTATTCATGATTATGCGGCAATTTTCTCAGAAAATTGAATTTGTTGGCCTGTAACTTCCTTGGCTCGCGCCTTAAACCATTTGGTAAACTGCTTGGCCTTCGGTTTTGAGCCATAAATTAGCAGTTCGTCGTGGTTGTCGTAGATATAGATTCCCAGCTCGTTTGCCTTGTCTAGCACTTCGGGGGCACGGAAAATCGCTCGTTCCCATCTCTTGCTGATATTGTTCCCAGTTTGCTTGGCTGCTCTTGTTCCTCCGCGATTCCAGATTGCAAAAATTGTTGGATAATTCTGCTCCAGCCAGAGGCGGATGTATCGAGCTGGGTTTCCCTCTTTTAGATTCCCTCTTGAGCCGTTGATGAAGGTATTCAGTCCCTTCTTAATCTCATCGTTGGTGAAATCGCGCTTAAAGTCGGCTAGGATTTCAGCCCTAATGACATCGCGAGGATGATTTTTGGGATCACAAAACAGGCGGTTATATTGCACTATCTCGGCTTCTAGTTCTGGACTGGGGCAATCAGTCAAGGATCGCACGTAAAGCCCGAATAGGCTTGGATGGCATGAGCGCACGTCCACGCTCATGGCCAAACTCTTCCCGTTGATTGTCGCGGCTGCTTTTACTGGCTTCGGGAGCATGTGCATGGGCGAATAAAAACGGCCAGTATGGTCTAAGATTTCCAGATGTTTGTAATCTTTCTCGATGATCGAGTCTATCAGGTGATTCGCGGCCAAGCGGGAAGACTCTTTTAGGCCTTCTGCAATTTCCGTCATCTCGCCCAGATTATTAATTCCATCAATTACGGCCTTGGCGTTCTGTAGGATAGGATCTGCGTATATCTTGTTTTGATACCCGTGCCTCTTGATCCGCTTGTTGCGGTTCCGCTTCTCGTCTCTGTTATAAATCTTGTGGTAAATATACTCAGTCTGAGACGAATTTAGTAAATCGTAGCCCGTTTCGGTGATGGCAAACCAGTAGGTCTTTTCGCCCTTCATTGATTTGAAGTCGCAATAAATGATTCCCAGATCGACAAGTGTCCTGATGACTTCGGAGTAGTATTTTTCGCCTAAAATGTCCTCGGTTTTTGTCCAGTGGATGCTTGCCAGCTTCAAAATGTAAGGTTCAAAAATGGGTGCTCTGGTGCCGTTTTCGGTGTCATAATTAGGAGGGTAATAAGGGAAGTAAGTATAGGTTAGAAAATTGGAATGGGAAGAAGTAGTTAGATAGAATTGGGAAGGATAGTAGAAAATAGAAGATGAATTGTAATTATAGAAAATTTCGCGATTTAAAAATTTTCTGCTAGCTGTCCGAGATTTTGGACTACCTGCACCAATTGTCTTTTTCGGACTTTTTGCATTCAACTGGAGAAATCCAATGTATCCCAGAAATTTGAATACCCTACCAATTAGCCTTGGATTGCTGCAAAATATTTCCCGCGTTTCTAGTGCTGAAATCAGCGGAGTGGATAGTTTTGACCTGTAATTTTTATATAGTTTTTTATTCATGCTTCTAAACGGAAAAAATCCCCTGACTTATTCGGGGCGACAAAACCTGTGATGAATAAGAAAGGGGATTTCTAAAGTTTGAGTTTTGTCGCCTCATGTGTAGTTACACTGGAAGTGCAGTGAGTGTGAAATTTGTAGGATGAAGCTGCGGTTCGAGTCCTTGGAATTGATGGAGATGCTATGTAAATAACGGCTAGTATATTTACTTTAGCGCTTTCTAGTTATTTAGTTCGGAGCTTCGCAGCGCTCTTCTGTTGCCTACTTTTAACGAGCTTAGGAAGAACTCGGAGTGTTCTGGATTCTATGAACACGCACGTCGGGGCTATATGCACTGATCTCAGTTCTTAGAGACCAGTGCATTCCTCGCTTTCCTGTCCTAGCAGTTCCTCTTGATGATTTCTTCAACCTTCTCCGCTGGTAGCCGATCCACTTTCGACAACTCGTGCGCGATCTGGGTAATCGTAGGGAGATAACTCTGCTCTAGGATCTGCCACGCGTTCAAGAACAAGGATGTGACTAACTCAGCATAATAATCTTCTATTTCTTGATCTGCGCGGACATCGAATTGATGGTGCTTTATGATGAAATTATGGATTCTTGAGCAGTCATTATATTTACTGCTGAAGTCGCGGGGCTTGGCTTCTCTTTTATATTTCTGCATGATTTCTGAACTATTCCGCCACTCCCATGCGTATCCAGCCGCAAGTATGTTCAGCCATTGTTCCTGATTTGGCTCTATTGAAGACCCATAGCAATGGCCGCTGTATGTTGTCGGCCAGGACGAATCGTTCCTGTAGATTTCAATGTCAGTTATGTCTAGCCCGCTGTAGTGGCGCATGACTGCATGAGCCGATTCATGGGCGCATACGGTTAGTTCAGTCGGACTCCCGCAGAGGTCATACGTGGGAGTGAGGATTTTGTTTTTCTCGTATTTCATTCCTACATTATAACAGCTCCTCCAAGTCTGGTCGAAATGGCTAGTTCGTAAGTCGTTGATGTTGAGCTAATAAACCATCTGGTTTTTTATTTATGTCGTAAGTCCATGAAAATCAATGCTGAGCGAAAAACATGAAAAAAATAAAAGGCCTTACTTATGGTGTTATCTTAAAACCGTTCATGTGGTTTTCTTCATAAATTGATGTCCCGCCGTCTATGTTTGTAGGCATGATGATGCATCCTATATGTGGAGCTGAAGTGGGGAGACCGTTGTCCAAGAAATTTAGTCTGAAACTTTCGCTTTCTTGAATGTCGCGAATAATGAAGACGACTCGCTTAGTATTTATAACTCGTATCGACTAATATTTATACCGATTCTAGTGCACGATCCTGCTGGAGTCCGCTCTAGGCGCTAATTCATTTCATTTTTGGACAGGGTAGACGGGGCAGGTGCTTCTTCGGGCTGAAAAAGCAAGGCGGGTAGGGATGGGGTAGAATTTTACCTTCAGCAATTCGTGGATATTTTTGAAGGGTGCCCCAAGGATCTTTGAGAAGTAACGGTATATTGACCTTTCTGAGGAAACGGGGGGGGCTTGCGTAGGTTATTGGTTCGCTTGATTGCCTCAGTAGTTACTTGCCCGACTGACTTCAAATTGATCAGAAACTTTTGAGTAGGTTCGTCCTCCGAAAATGCAAGGAAAGCTAGCTCCGTGTAGAAAGGCATGAGTAAACACCAAGAGACCGCAGTTTAGTCTGCTGTCCAAACTCCAAATGGATTGGATCGCCCGCATAACTCCAAACTCTACGCATCCTTCTAACCTCAATGAGGCCAAACTCCAAAAAAAAGTAGTGATCACCAATTCCAGAGCGCCCGCAGAGTAGCACCTTCCAGCGCCCGAAACTTTCGACCAAACTCCAAGTGCTCGAAGTTAAAGCCGTCGCCCGCTTGAGATCCAAACTCCACCTGACCAAACTCCAAACAATAGCAGTAATCGCCAAACCCAGAGCGCCCGCAGGGTAATACTGTTCCAGTCCCCGCATAACTCCAATGAGACCTAACTCCCAGCGCTCGAAGTTAAAGCCAGCGCCCGCTGAGATCCCAACTCCACATGATCAGAATTACCAAACTCAATTGAACTTGAAGAATCTACCGAACTTCATCGCCCGCATTCTAAGAGCGCCCGCAATTGTAGTCTTCTCAGGTTCGCCCGCAGTATGACCTTATAAACACTGCACTCGCTTCGCTCGCTTGTGATTCGGCTTTCGCCCGCCCGCAAGCAACAGCCAATCCATCCGCAGCAGTTTCCCAAAGTTCGCTTAGGCTCACAGGGACACAACTGCTACACCGTCTACGTTTGAGAGATCGCCTAGCACGCTTGCGCTACAACCGCCCGCAGACTCGATTCCAGTCGCTAAGGCTCCCTTCACTGAGACTGCTATCAACGGGACTCCACCCGCAGACCATGCCAATCCGTCTCCGATCAGGCTCCGTTCCACGATCACCCTTCAACATGGCTACCACTTCGGCCCGCATCATCGGGCTTCACAATCTCCACGCTACTTCGACAGTAGAGCGGGTTCACGATATCGGCATTCTCACATCTCCCTTGCCCGCTCAACTGTCTCGCTTAACGCGCTCCGAATGTTTCGCCTGATGATCGCCCCTTCGTTCTCGCCATGCCTACGGGCAGATCGCTCCACTCCGCCTTCACTGCGTCGAATCGCCATGGACTGCTACATTCGGTTCTATCCTAACCCGCAACCTCCTTCGCCTTCGTCGGCCACACGTCTCTACAGTCGTGCCTCCCTCCGATACGCAAGACCTCCTGCGGCTACGTATAACAAGCTCGGACTACGTCCTCGGCCAATGCTAGAGCCTGCTCCGCTGCTTGCGCACCTTCAGAATGGCTCGATCAGGCATTTGAACTTCTGACATCATCGACTTGACCTGACATTTTGTGACATCTTTGATCGAGCCAATCTGAAGCAGCTCCAGCAACTACGCCCCAGTTTCGGCGGCCTAGCCCCGCCGAGTTACATTCATCCTAGCTTAGGCAATGTATAAACCGATGGGGCTTCGGGAGATTCTCTCAGCTACACATGGGGCGTGCTCTCCTTTTGGCGAATTGCTACGGCGTCAGACTGGATTGGCTAAGGCTGTGGCAGATTTGCGATTTCACAACAACACGAAGTGGTGAATTCTGGGATGTTTGGTCTATTCGGCGGCTCATCTCTTAGTTATAACAAGATGAAACGACCGTATCATAATGTTAATTATGATTGCATTGGAGTTATTCTTGTGGTTTAGTCTGTGCATGATCGAGAAATTCATAGCTTACCAACGTGTCTCAACAAAATCTCAAGGTGATGCTGGAAATGGCCTGAATGCTCAGAAGCAACTGAACGAGGAATACGCCAATTCAGTCTCTGGTGAAATCATCGCGTCATTCACAGATGTTGAGAGTGGTAAGAAGGATGAACGTGCTAATTTGCTTCTCGCAATTGATGAAGTGAAGAAGGTGAGGGGTGTTCTTCTGGTTGCGAAATTGGATCGCCTGTCGCGTCGTTGCTCGCTGCTCTTTATGTTGCGTGAGTCTGGGATTGATATCCGAGTTGCTGAGCGTCCGAGCATGTCGAAGCTGGAGTTTGGCATTCTGGCAATTCTGGCAGAGCAAGAGCGTGATTTCATTTCAACTCGAACCAAGCAGGGGCTTGAGCAGGTCAAAAAGCGTGGCATTAAGCTGGGGAACCCAAAATGGAAGGAGTCAATTGGCAAGGCCATCGATGCGAACCGACAGAAGGCCGAGGGGCATCGCGCCAAGATTATCGATGAGGTTGAGGTGCTTCGCCGTCATGGATTGAAGACTCTCAAGGAATTGGCGAATGGCTTGAATTACCGTGGCATCACTACTCGAACTGGGGGTAAGTGGTATCCAATTACGGTAAAGCGTGTGTTGGATTCAAAGGCTGCGTGAATCCCCGTCGCTACAAGTATACCTCTTAAATGTAGTTCTGTTGGATATGTTTTCTGAACGGCTATTTTGAACCGATGCAATGAAGGCGCGAGAGATGCTCGCCGTTCTTTTGTCTAGTTGGCGAAAATAACCGTTTTTCTGAATAGAGGTCTACTCAATCATGCAGCCTAAGAGTCTAACACGCTGGAGGCAGTCACTTATCGAAGCTGCCTATAATTCAACTCAAATTTCTCAACACTGCGTTCTGCTTGGAAAATCTGAACATGCTGATATCTGTCGCCCTTTAACAGCAACTGTAGTTTGGAGATGACGTTTGGATTGGCATTGATGCCGTAATCCACTCTAAGCAAAGCATTGGAGGGGAAGTTAAGGAAATCAGCTTCAACCTGTAGATCATGAACATTCATCTTTGCTCCTGTTGGTATGAAGAAGCGCGTTTCTTCTTCGTAGCTCTAGAACTCTCCCTTCGTCCTTAAGGTTTGGCTCATTATGCCTTCAGCATGGGCGTTTTTTTCCTCATCAACAATATATTCTATAGGCAACTCAACTAGCTCATTTGAGTAAGCAACATCTTCTTTAGCCACGGCCACCGACGACAGGAAATTCGGATCAAACTGCAAGCGATATCCAGCATGAGAGAATCCATAATGTGACCACATCAAGATGTCACCATGTGCCTTCAATCGCGCTGAGTCGCAAAAACATAATAATCTAAAACTTTTATCTGCAATTGATCTAGCAGATTGGAGTAGATTCGAAGCAATGGCCTCTTTAGTTAGAGAGGGGAACGCACTGGCATCTTGATTGTTCGATAAAGCAATCTCACGCACTTCATCAGGCGTTCTATCTTTGCCATCGATCGCTTTCAGGGCTTCAGCGTAAAGGTTGAACTGCTCTCCGCCTAGGCTCTGTTCAAGCATGATATTTCGCAACCCCTCGTCAATCTCGCCTACAATATTAGGAATAAACTCAAACGGATCATTCAGCTTGCTAGGCATCGCCAGTTTAAGTCGCTGATATTGCAGCGAATTGACTACGTAATCTCCAAAATATCGTATCATTATAAGATATCTGCTGGTTTATACCTCCAGTTCTCCATGGCTCATTTTTATATCAAGTTCGGAAGGAGGTTCCCACATGCCTGTGTGATTGTTGTAGCTAATAGCACTGAGAGAGAGCAAGCCGCTTACCGCGTCTCTGGGCACATCACGTTCCAGTAATCGAATGAACTCCTCATGGATCTGATCAAAATGAGTTGCTTCAACTAGTCCTGAAATGACTAGATCTAAAGCTGTCCTTCGGTTGTGTCGCCGAGGCTCTTCCCATGTTGATAGGCCTATCAAGCCACCATTCCAAGTTTTCAACCGATGATCTGTCAGAGCAAAGCTCATGATAACACTAGAAATGGAAAATTCAGATTCATTGCCGAGTAGAAGATCATCCAATTCTGAGATATGATAAGCCTTATCCTTCATGGTCAGATGATCATGTAAGGAGTCTATCATGCCATCAATTTTCGTTTTTTCACAAGGCAGGTCTCGATGCATTAAGCCCCACTGAGAAGACGATACTCGAACTAGAACATCATCAGGTGAGATTTGAAAAGATGTATTCACTCCTCGATATTCAGAAACTTTAGTTTTGATTTCTTTCAGAGTTAGAGGCCCATTAGCGTCTTTCAGTACAGAAATAATAGCATCACGAACCTGAATTCTATCTGCATTATTACTATAATCTGAAGAAGTCCAAATGTGCTTTGATAGATAGGTGACACGATCGGATCTGCTTAATATGATATCTATCATGCATATATTTAATCGCTCCAATGCTGGCGCATCTTGATCAATCAGCATCCTCAATATTTCTGAGCTGTGCCACTGGCGATAAGGCGTTCCTTGAGCGAATATGTGTTCAACAATTTCAACGATATCAGATGCCTCATCATCCAGTATTTCGAAGTGCTGCAGTGATCCATAAACTCCCCTGTTATAGATATAGGCTTCTGGGTTTGAGATTAGGCTTCTCTGCACTCGCCTGATGTCGACCTCGGTGTCGTATATTTCAGCAACTCTCTCATGTATCTGGTTATAATGAAGAGGAGTCTTAGCCTCGCTAAGCACAATAGAAACATAATGATCTAGTCCATGGCCGATACTCACTAACAATTGCTCACCCTCAATGCATGCAAAGTGTAATCGGCGGCCAATAGAATCTAAAACGGTCGATGATAATTCAGGAACTCCATGCCCTAAGCATACAGTTTCAACTAGTGATTCTACCTCTGACTTCGTCAATCGATGGTCTACTCCATCTTTAATCTGAGACAGAACTATTTTTAGTATTGAGGCATAGCGATCCTGGTCGACTTGGGAGAATATCCACCGTCCATCGACTTCAAATGCCTTAATTGTCCCTTTCGAAAAGCGATCAATTATTTCTTTCAAAAAGAGATCTTCACCGTCAAATCCACAAAACCAATCATCTTCAGCTGCCAGTAAATCTAAATATAAAGGCTCTGTTCGATTCCTTCTCAGATCAGAGATTTTCTTTAGGATTAAATCGTCCCAATTCTCTTCGCGTATAATTTTATCCAGATATTTTTTTTCAATCTGACGTATGCGCTCGCGTGTGACATCGAATAATTCGCCGAGTTTTTGTAAAGTTAGTGGTGCGCGACCATCTGCTCCAAGCCTAGACATTAAGATTTCCCTAGGCTTCTCTGGGAGAGTTCGTAAAGCAGCTTGTAAATGCTCATACAATGAGAAGGAATGCAATTGCTCACCTCGGCATGGGGGGTGTTCAATCGCCTCAATCAGCATCTTAGAAAGGTCATTGAGTGACTTGCGTCCGAAATACTGCCAGTCCATCATTTCACTCTCTGAAAATTGTAGTAAATCTTTTACGAGTACAATGCCCTCACGCTCAAATATATTAGAAATTCGGACTGTTGGTCTGATGCTGGTGGTGGTAGCTGAAAGTAACCATTCAGGTGCAATTTTGATGGTTTCAATCGGATGTAACCCTGCTACAGAATGCTTGAAGAAGTCGTAACGGAACTGACTCGCTTGATTAAGTACATCATTCTGTAATTTCGACTTATGCTGCTGGTATGCTTCTTCCGAGTCAATTCCCGCTAACATTAAGTGGGTCTCAATGTCAGGTGAACTTCGGCATGCAGATTCAACCCATCCCTTTGGGGCATATGTCTTCGCTTGGGGCGATAGATCAAGCTTCGATACCGCAGAATCCTCTAGGGCATAACCCCATCCTTCTAACGACAAATGCAATTCGCATGGATCTTCCCTTCCAGGGATATTGCAATGTGAAAGTGCACTTCTCGTGCAGCGAGCGTGCAACACGGGAAGGCTCCACCTTGCCGACTCAGAAAGGTAGACTGGTCTAAGGCTCCACTCCGACAGGTCTTGGAATTCTGAAGACTCAAAATCAGGTCGATCATAACCTACATGAACAACACAAATGTTCCAGTCCTGAGACGATGCTTGATCATTCCAGAATTCACGTAACAAGGCTACGTCACGATAAAAACTGTGTGACCATACGGTGCCTACACGTAAGGAAAGGTATAAGCGAACAGGTTTCATGCCGAATCATCCGCGCCCAGCCATTGAGAAAACTTAATGTCACCAGTTTGTTCACTGATAGCAGATATTTCCTTAACTCCCCATTCGGCTAACCGCTCTACAGTTTTATATACAGGCTCGTCTGCATTGTCGCGTAGAGCTCGAACAACCTCGTAGATTTCATTGTCGGGGTCTAAAGTGCCCACGTTATATATTGTCTCAAACTTGGGCTTGCCGAGTTCTATAGCTCCATTTTTTAGAGCAAGGCCTACTGCAAATCGGTATGCATCCTGCATTTCATTGAAATACCCATCCTCCTTTAATGCCCTGAGCTTGTCTTGTGTTGCGGATGTTAAACCTATGGTAGTTGGTTCTTTGAATGTATTCATATGCTAATCTTTGACTAATTTTGATTCCGATGACGTTACCCTCTCGATATTATATACTCCGCCGATTCGCCCCTCTAATAGCTCCACGACATCTTCTTTTCTAATCTCACCTTCATGTACCAAGAGTATCACTTGCTCTGCCATCTCAGGCAGATAATTAAGAACCCTAGATCTGTGCTTTAAATCTAAACGACCGAGTGGGGTATCCATAATAATTGGCCCCGTTTTTCGAGCGGTTCGGTTTAAGCCATCAATTAAAGCTAATGCGACGATCTGTTCAGCACCTGCGCTTCTCTGGGGCACGTCACGGCCTTCGCGGTCAACAATCGTTAAGCCATAGCTATTATTGATTTTTAGCCCCTGATAGCTGCTCTCGGTGGTCAGCTTGGAGAATGCTAGAGTTGCCATTTCTTCAACCTGTTCGCGGAGATCATCTCTAAGTGCATCTATACTCTTACTGAAAATATCCCTTAAGCCTTCGTAAACTGATGCCAGTCGAGAACTCCTTTGTGCGCGTGCAGTAGGGTTAGCCTCCAATCTCTTGGTTAAGAGAGCTTGTTGACGTTCTTTTATCTCAATTTCGCTGCGTACCTCTCGAATGTCCCTCTCTAGGTTAGTTAACTCTCCAATATATCTATCCCTCAATGTTCTTTTACGTGTTAACTCGGCAGTGTCATGGCTCTTCAACTCTTCGTCCAATTCATCGATCTCGTTATCTAGCTTCGTTATCACTAAGGTTAGCTTGCGCATTTCCTTTTCAGTATCAGCAATGCTTAAACTAGCTGGAGTTCTCTGTATTCGAGATAGACTGCTGATCGCTGCAATTACCTCCATCTGCTCGTCTGCTTGTAATTGGAAGGCTGAGGCTTGGCCTTCTAGACTTTTTAACTGTCGATTCAGGGAGTCCTTCCTTTGGGGGGCAATTTCTTGCTCACAAGTAGGGCACACTGAGCTTTTTATGATCTCCAAGACGTTGGAAATCTTTTGGTCGATGCTGTTCTGCTCTTTTTGCTCAGTGCGAAGTCTTCCTAGGCGTTCCTCCAGGCTCTTATTGTGGACGTGAACTAAAGGGTAAACTAAATCTCTCCATGCGCCTTGGAGTAGGTCTTTTCGACGCTGCTCAAGATCTTTAACGCTGGCTAGGCTTTGCGCTCTAGTATTCATGGAATTATCCCTGCGATCTTTTGCTGATAAGGTTGATTGTGCATTTTCAATTTCAGAATCGATTAAACCTTTCTGCTCTTCAGTACGTTCTTTAGACTCTATCAATTCTTTAAGTTGAGATCGAAGTGACTCGGAATCGCATACCAATTGATCAATCTGTTCCGAGTACTGCTTGACACTGTCGATATGTTTACTTTCTCGACTCTGTAACTTCCTCGCATCCCGAAGAAGATCATCAAAATGATCCCTAGCGTTTCGGAACGCTGGAACACCCAAGACTTTCTCAATGGCCTCTTTGATTAGACGGCCCTGGTCTGACTGGTCATTTAGCAAAGTTTCATATTCTTGAAGAAGTTCACCATCGAAGAGGAAGAATCTAGCGATGTCTTTCGGTATTACTTGATTCAATTCATGTGGGATTTGATCTGAACGAATGACCCGTCCATCCTTTCTCAGCATCGAAATTGACTCCAAGTCACTGCTGCGCCTTGGCGTATGAACTAGTTTTTTTCGTTCTAAGTCCCTCTTCAACTCGTACTCATGCCCTTCGTGTATGAAGCTTAGATGGACAGATGCAGACCAATTCCCATCAGATGCGGCATCGGTATTAATGATGTCTAGTGGTGAGATGACTTTTAAATTTCGACCTAGTGCTTCATCGAAAAAGCACCATCGAATCGCGTTTAGGAAACTAGTCTTTCCTCGCATGTTATCACCAAATACTAGTAAGACATTCCTAGATGAGTCGCTGGGGAATACAATTTCCTGCTCACCTTTGTACGGCATGAAATTCTTAATTTTCAGACTTAACAATTTCATTTCTGCACCCCACTTGCTGTTTCGTCTACATGATCTTCAGCAATTTGCTTAAGGATACTCATTGGCTTTGAGTCATCTTCAAATAAATATTCAGACTCTGCCTCGTAAGCTTCCTGTATTAATCGAAATGGAATGTCCCCGCTGTTTTTGGCGTGAACATCCGTTAAAACTTTTAATGCTCTTTCTTTATCCATATTAATTTTCCTCGGTTCCTAAATTCGCTAATAATTCAATATCTAGGTTTATTTCGATCGCTATTTTTCTTAAACGTGCTGCTGCAGTTTTATTGTTAGCTCCATTCGCGAACTCAACGGCTCGGCAGAATTCACTCTTAATTAGCGGTAAGAAGTCACAGTTGCTCTTATCATTTGTGGGCATGACTATCGCGTCATATAGAACAGCTTTTCTCTTGTTCGGGGCGACTCTTAGAACTCTGCCTCGCCGTTGAATGAATTGCCTCGGATTTTGAGATGAGGCTAATATTAGCGCATGTGTGATCTCTGGGATGTCGACTCCTTCATCTAAGCAGCGTATCGATACGATGATGCCTCCATGCTTACGATACCATTCAAGAGTCGCATCTTGATCTGAATCCATGGAAGTATGATATTCATTTGCAGGTAATCCAGCATTTTGAAGCATTTTTAGCATTAGCGTTAATTGCTCTTGGTCTTCGCAATATACTAACCACCAGTCTCCATCGCGATATGCATCTTTAAGTGTATTTAATCCTAATATAACTTTATTCGCAGCTTTTTTGGCAACTCTGGATCTCTGGATGAGAAGCAGCTTTACATAGTCCGAGAGTATCGGTTTTCCGTCCCCATCGCGAGAGGATCGTGCTACCTCACGTGTAATCTTATCAGAATATTCGCGCCATTCTTCTTCCTCTTGGTCAGTTAGCCTAACATCCTGAGGGAAGTAATCGTAATGGACTAGGCGGCCTGCTTTAATCGCATCCTGCAGTGTGAACACAGGCTCTAAGATCCCGCCAAAATACGTAAGCATGCAATTTGTCCCATCGATATCACCATACCGAGTTGGAGTTGCGCTTAACCCCAATCGTTTTCCTGCATCAATCTGGTATAACTTGGAGTTTTCAGGGCTGCCAGTTTGGTGGCATTCATCTGCGACCAGCATCAAATGTGAGCCTGGTGTGATTTTTGAAATGAATTGGCTAGATGATGCGGTTTGCATCGTAGCAACAATAATACGCGGCCCTAAATCTGGATCATCTGAAGTGAAGTTAGCAAGGACTCCTCGCTTCTTCCATCGCGTGGAGCCATCTCCTGCCTTCAGGCGAATAGCTTCAGGTAGTTCAGATGTTACCTCCTTCAACCATTGTCTAAGTAAGAGTTTGCTCGGAACTAAAACAAGAGCGACCCCGCCATGCTCAATATGATCTCGAATACATAGCAATGCGGTGAATGTCTTGCCGCTGCCAGTTGCATGTTCGAATATGCCACGATTGCCGTTAACTTTCCAGTTTGCTATGGAAGCCACTTGGTGTTCGAATGGAGTTCGTTTGTTGGATTCTGGATCTGCTTGTGTTTTCCTTTTTTTTTGAAACTTCGACCATTGGATGTTATCTAAATCATCATGGGAAATTTGACACAACTTGTCTCGAACTGCCTTGGGGAAGTCATAAACTTCTACGCGATCTACTGAGTCATTCCAGAGGTCGTCAAAGTATCTTGAATGTCGCCGAACTCGCTCTTCTTCACTCTGATTTTTCCAGGAGCAAAAAACTTCGATTGACTCAAAGTTCCCATGTTCGTGCCATGCATTCCAAGTTTCATTAGACGAGCCAGTGAAACTTATTCCATTTCCATCATGATCTTTAAATATGCCAATTTTCTCGTGGTATAATCCCATCTCTGCAGGTCTGATCGCCAATTTAACATCTATAACTCCATGAGCCACTAAAGTTGCTAATGCTGCAGTGCGATCTAGCAGATCCTTGTCGTCTAAAAGTATGTCTACATCGCGAGCGATTGCGGCAGACAGCACTTCCTCTCGGTTTTCATAGCCTTCACTGAGTGCCTGAATATCCTCACTCGTTAAGTGGGGGGAGCATATTATACGCATCTTGCCATCATTCTTGGCAAATTCGGCAATCTCCTGATGGATCAAAGTGAAAACCGAGGAGCGGAAATACCCGACGGCTCGATCATAATGATGAGAGGAGCCTAGGCACGGTACGTAAAACTGCTCAACCATATCTGACTGGCCAGTTCGGTATTCACTATCAACAGATAGCGCAGGCAAAGAATTGCATGTGTTTTTAGGGGCAGGGGTTCTTTTAATGCCATTGCTCATCGTAAATGAACAATACTCATGCAGTTGCCCATGCAGCTGCAAGCTAACAATGGTATCAGAAGTGAAACTATCAGAATGATTTAGATGAGTAACGCTAATGCATTCAATAATATGTAGAATTACTTACAATATTGCCCCTGAGGGGAAACGCCCCTTTGACCCCGTAATGTAATCCATGTTAGGTTCTACTGATATCCATTTTCGTCCTAATTGTTCCGCGACAAAACCTGTGGTGTTACTCCCGCCGAATGGATCTAGAACTAAGTCATCAGGGTCGGTTAAGAACGAAATGAAAAATTCGGGTAAATCCAAAGGCATTCGAGCTGGATGCGGTATTACTTCTAAGCTCTTACAGTGACGATTGTACTCCTCTTGATTCGAGGTATTCGAATATGTTAATACGCTACCGGGAATTGCACCGCCATTGTCTTGTAGGAATGACGTTTCTCCGATGTTATGCTCAGATGGTCTCACTCCGCTATTATAGCGACCAGTTTTAAGCAGCTTTTTCATCGAATCGCTATATGGAACTAGGACATTTCGATTATTTGCTTTCGGGCGAGAGCATGGCGACATCCACCAAATTTTAGTAAAGCTATCTTTAACTCGGCATCTCTCGACATTCACCCACTGAGCAGGGCTAGGCAGTTTGGCAGGATTGTTCCATACAAACTCTTGGCAGAGCTTTAAATTATTCTTGTCTAGGAATGAGAGTAGGGCACGCATCGCCAGTGTGGACATGGTTGGGCTGCCGCTCTCCCAAGAGTTGCCAATTTCCATAACAATTGAGCCAGTTTCACTCAGAAGTTCTTTTAGGATTCCTCCGATATCAGTAAGCCAATCAATATAGGCTTCACCATTTAGATTTCCGTACTTCTTTTTGCGATTCAACGGAAATGGGGGTGATGTGAATATTAAATCAACACTACCTCTCAATTTCTGAATTTCAGGTCTTTTCAGGATATCTTCAGATTTGCCGTTATACATTCGACCCGATTGAGTTTGATACGCCACTGAATCAGGGCGACGTCCTTTAAGGCATAATCTCGTTTTTGAGGCATCTGGGCTGTTGTCGTTGGGCATACGCGAGTAATAAGTGAGTCATTGAAGCTAAATACAATAATCATTTCTCTGAGCGGCTGGAATATACGGAGAGTTTAGTGCCAGAAAGTGCCACATTTTTGTCCTAATTTGTCCACTTTTGGTCTAATATCAACGACTTACGGACTTGGTGCCAGATGTGTGGGTAATAAAAAACGACCCCGAATTTCTTCGTAAGTCGTTGATTATTAATGTTTTCAAAATGGTGCCAAAGGGCAGATTTGAACTGCCGACCAAAGGCTTATGAGTCCTCTGCTCTACCACTGAGCTACTCTGGCGTCCAATTTGAAAAGATGCTGAGAAAAGGAG
>Ga0209196_1001377_pt1 | contig 17371 bp, 32 predicted proteins | sample COGITO_mtgs_1105_5_FD_184801 | JGI IMG/M metagenome (GOLD analysis project Ga0209196, IMG submission 184801) | Pelagic marine microbial communities from North Sea - COGITO_mtgs_110509 (SPAdes) (version 2) | ecosystem: Environmental > Aquatic > Marine > Epipelagic ... | reverse complement strand
AAGAATCAAGTATTTTAGAGAATTATAAACAAATGTTAAGAGATTACTTTTTATTTGCATAGGTCATTGATATAGTATATCTTTGTCATAGTAACTTAAATAAATAAAAATGACAGAACTTAAACAGAAATTAGAAGAACTAAAGAACAGTGGAGGTACAAATAGAGAGATTACAGACTCTATGCTGATGCTTGACCAAGAGATTAGAGACTTAGGTAAGGGAGCGTTAAAAGAAGCTATTACAGAGGCTAAAAACAAGTCTAAGATTATTTATGAAGCTATAAAAGAAGTAGATTCAGAGATTGGTAAAATGTTAATTTTAAATATAGATATGTAATGGAGTTAGTAGCAGGGCAATTAAATCTATTCATAACAGAATCAATATTGTTTGGTGTAGAGAAAGAAGAGTTTTATATGAAAGAAACACATGAAACAGATATAAACTTATATTTCTTGTGTTTTAAATTGAGTTTAACGTTAATTTACAATTAATGAGCGATTGGAGAAGTAAAAGCCTAACAAGGAATACTAAGTACTATAAATCTATTGAGGATTTTCCAGAGGGTACAGTAGGCTTTGTCTACAGGTTAACTAATAAGAACACAAACGAATCATACATAGGTAAGAAGATTTTAATGCACAAAAGAACTCTTAAGCCTCTAAAGGGATATAAAAGAAAGAGAGTTAAGTATGTTGAATCTGATTGGAAAACTTATATGGGAAGCAGTGATATAACCAAGAAGTGGAAACTAGAAAACTGTACTAGAGAGGTGTTAGATACATGCTTTAACAAGACAATGATGAGTTATAGTGAGGTAAAACATCAATTTATATTTGAGGTGCTAGAGAATGAAAATTACGTAAACAGCAATATAGCTGGTAAGTTCTACAAAAAAAAGATTCAAGAATTTATTAAAAAAAGCAAGAAATAACTTGCAAGTGACAATAACTTAAACTATATTTGTAATATGAGTGAAGAAGCAGATAAAATAGTAAGGCTTTTAGAGGCTTATGAAGACCAAGTAGAAGTGCTAAAAAAGATGTTAGCAAGTAGAGATGATACTATAGAGTTGTATCAAGGAAGATTAAAATTAGCTAATGGTAGAATAGAAGCTATGAATACAGAAGTGAGAATATTAAGAAACCAATTAAACAAAAGAGTATGAGTAAAGACAATTTACAATTATGGAGTAGTGTAGAGAAAACAAATCCTGCTTACACAAAGAAAGCTAAGATAGGTGGTATGCAAATCACTGCTATTGCTCCACAGTATCAGATAATGATGGTTACTGAGAAGTTTGGAGTGTATGGTAAAACATGGGGGTTCAAGAATATTGAATTAGATTATTCTTTAATAGAGAAATACGATTTAGTAGTATTTAAAGGAACATTCTTTTTCCCTGATGGTGAGTTTGAGATTATAAACTCTATAAAATTATACATCAACAACGCTAAAACAATGTTAGATGATAACTTTGCAAAGAAAGTAGAGACAGATGCTTTAACTAAAGCTATATCTAAACTAGGATTTAATGCAGATATTTTCTTAGGTAAGTTTGATGATGTTAGGTACCTTGAAGAGATTAAGAAAGAATTTGCTCCTAAGAAAGATTTACCTACACTACCAAAAGAAGGTAAGTTATTTGATGGTGTTAAAGCAGCGTTAGGTGGTAAATACACTATGGCAGATATTAAAAAGAAGTATATTATAACAGCAGAGGTAGAACAATTATTAAAATAAATAGAAAATTATGAGTGAATTAGCAATTACAGGAAAAATCAAACAGTTTAAAGATGTACAAACAGGTGTTGGAAAACAGTCTGGAAACCCTTGGTCAAGTCAAGAGTTTATTGTAGCTAACAATGACGGTTACGAAGGTAAGGAACAAATATTTTGTTTCAAGGTATTTGGAGATGATAAAGTAGAACAGTTAACTAAGTTTAACAAGGTTGGTGATGATGTTAAGGTTATGTTTAATATTTCTACCAACGAGTACAACGGAAACCATTACACATCTCTTAATTCATGGAGAGTAGAGAAGATTGGTGAGGTATCAGCAAGTGAAGCTAAAAGTAATGAACCAGATGATTTACCATTTTAGCATTTAATTAGGGAGGGTTCGCTCTCCCTTTTAAAACAAAACTTATGACAAAGAAAGAACAAGAAGTATATGATTATTTAAGTGATTACAGAGCTGAGGAGGGTAAATTTAACCTTTCTAATAAGGAAATGATAGAAGTACTTAATATGAATGATAGAACGCTTTACAGAGCTTTAAAATCGCTTGAGGATAAAGGTTATATAAAGAGAGAAACTGTTAGTGTGGGAAATTTTGGTAAATCAAGAACAATAATTATATTATGATGTTAAGTGTTATATTGGTTACAATATTGACTATATTTTTAATCGAATACTTTGATAGAAATGACTGGATTTGATAAATTAGAGATATATTTCAAAGACAATAAGAATCAAACCAAAACAGACTGTCCTAGATGCTCAGTTAAAAACTCTTTATCTGTAAACAAAGGATTAGGATTATACAACTGTTATAGTTGTGGATTCAAAGGAAAAATAAACAAATAAATGACAGAAGATGAAATAAACAAAAAAGAAGAACAAAGAATGTATTATGACATGATGCTCTCAGATGTTTATGTAGACCCTGCTGAGGAAATAGAGCATCCACCTGTGGCAATTAGCTATGGAGAACATTCTTATAACACAAAGAACGGAGTACAAACATACCACACACCATTAGCAACATACGGTAACTTTTCGTTTGTACAAGCACCACCAAAATCATGTAAATCTTATTTGATAAGTCTAATATCAACAGCTTATCTAAACGGTAATGCAGGAACAAGAGGTGGAGATTTAAGAGGTCATAGAACAGATGAAGAGATAATTCATATAGACACTGAGCAAAGTAAGTTTCATGCTAGTAGAGTGTTTAAAAGACCCTATGAGATAACAGGAAAACCATACGAAGGCTATCATACGTTAGCTTTAAGACCTATGAGTCCAAGAGATAGAATGGGATTTATAGAATGGTATATTGAAGAGAAAGTAGAGAAAGTAGGCTTAGTTCTTATTGATGGTATTGCAGATTTATGTAATGATGTTAATAATATAGAAGAGGCAAACTTACTTGTACAATGGGTAATGAGAATGACCGCCGTACATAATTGCCATATAATGACTGTTATACACTCGAACTTTGGTTCTGACAAACCTACTGGACACCTTGGTAGTTTCTTAGAGAAGAAAGCAGAAACTCAGATAGAGTTAAAGAATAATGAAATGGCAGTAGGCACTATAAACGTATCATGTAAGAGAAGTAGGTCAAGAGAGTTTGAATCTTTTGATTTTCTAATAGACAAATACGGATTACCAAAGATAATTACACCACCAACTTTAACAAATTTTTAATTATGACAAAAAAGAAAGATTTTAGACCAAGATTAAGAGGTAATGTAAAACAAGCATATGAGAACATTACAAAAGTAGAGAACAGGGTATTAGTTATTGGAGATTTACATGAGCCTTTCTGCCTTGATGGATATTTAAAGTTTTGCAAGGAACAATATTCTATCCATAACTGTAACAAAGTAGTGTTTATAGGGGATATTATTGATAATCATTACTCTTCATACCATGAAACAGATAGTGATGGCTTAGGGGGTAAAACAGAGCTTGACTACGCTATTAACAAGTTAAAGAAATGGTATAAAGCATTTCCTGATGCAGATGTAACGCTAGGTAACCATGATAGAATTATTATCAGAAAAGCTCAAACATCAAACATTCCTAGTAGATGGATAAAAGAGTTTGGAGAAGTTCTTGGAACACCTAATTGGAATTTTGTAACAGAGGTTTATATTGATGGAGTTAGATATGTTCATGGAGACAAGAGTAATAAGCCAAGAACAGCAGCAAAGAGAGATATGGTAAGTACTGTATCCGGGCATTACCATACTGATATGTATATAGAATGGTTCTTTGGTAAAACAAGAAGTATATTTGCTATGGCAGTAGGATGTGGAATAGACTCTAAATCTTATGCAATGGGATATATGCAAGGAGGTAAAAAAGAAGCTATTGGAATAGGAATTGTAAAAGGAGGTACTGTAGCGTTTAACGTTCCTATGAATTTATAAAATAAATGAAGTTTCTCTAGGATACAACGTTAATTTTTATTATATTTGAAACATGAAGTACGTAAAAGGACAAGAGCTTAGGATTGTATCAGATACATCAGGGCACAGATTACCGAATGGTAGCATCGTTAGAGTGATGGAAGTAAATAAGTATGACTATATTGCAATATCAATAAAAAATATTGAAGTATATGTTAATGAGCAAGATGTAACCACTTTATGAGAACGATAGAGGTATTAGCCAAACGTCACGATGAATGGGTAAAAATGGCAATGTCTTTTGGGTTGCAGATGGATGATGCAAGAGATTTAGCTCAAGAGATGTACATAAGAATGGATAAATACGTGAAAGATGTTGAGAAGATTATGTACAATGAGACCGAGGTTAATACTTTCTATGTTTACACTACTCTAAGTAATTTATTTCATACGGGATATCATAAAACAGGTCGGAATTGGAGGCACAAGAAAACAAAGATATCATACAATAGTCCTTTATTAGAGACGGATTTGAGTTATGATATGGATGATTTCTATCTATCTGGTGACTGTCCAGAGTGCTACGATGATTGGCGAGAGAAGAATAAAAAAATAAGAGTACAGAATTCTAATATCAGTGAAGAGGAATCAATTAGACTAGAGCAATCTAATACTATGTTTGATGCTTTGTTCGGAAACATAAAGGAAGATGTAAGAGGTATTGTATCAAAATGGTATTGGTACGATTCTAAATTATTCAGACTTCATTTTCCTATGGTATTTGGAGATTTAGATGAGTATGGAGAGCCAAAGAAACCTATGTCTATGAGAAAGATAGTAAAAGAGACAGGGATTAGCCTTAAATCAGTATTTAACTCTCTTAAAGCAGCTAAAATGAGGTTAAGAGAAGAGTTTCAAGAGGATTATAGCAAATATAAAAAATCATTATAAGTATGAAAGATTTTATAGTAAATAACATGACAACATGGATGATTATAAGTGGTATTCCTTGGTTTTTAATAGTTAGATTAGCCACAACGGATATAAATATTCTGGTTTTGTCTTTGGTTTTTCAGATAATAGGATTTATATTACACATATCAATTTTAATTTTAGATGAACATGAAAGCAAGTAAAAAATTTACAGTAAACGAAAGATTAAACAACCTAGAAAAAGGATTAGGAGAACTGTACATGCAGTTTACGACACTATTAAGAGTAATAAAAGAAGAAGATGGCAAAGAAAAAACAGAGTAAAGGTCTAGGTGATGATATAGAGAAAATCACAGAAGCAACAGGAATAAAGAAAATTGTTGAATGGACATGGGGGCAGGACTGTGGATGCAAAGAACGTAAAGAGAAACTAAATAAAATGTTCCCTCACAGTAAAAAACCAGAGTGTCTTAAACAAATAGAATACAATTTCCTTGATAGGATATACAAAGCTAACTCAAGAGTATTGTCAAGAGAAGATAATCAATACCTTTATAGGGTTTACAATAGGGTGTTTAACACTAAGAAAGTTAGTACTACTTGTGGTAGTTGTGTTAAGAGTGTAATGAATGAACTAAAAAAAATTTACGATGAATATACCGAAGCCTAGAAAATACGAGACAGAGACAGAATACATCCTTAAATGGTGTAATAACGCAGCAGTAATGCAGTCTATCCCAAACAAACAAGCTAGGATAGATGCTGTTAGAGCAGCGTTTAAACAGAATTTTAACCCAAAACAGTAGAAATATTTACCCTAGGATTAATTTTCTAGGGTTTTTATTTGGTAGTTAATAAAATAGTTGTATATTGCAGCATAATTCAAAAACAAATAAGATGAAAAAAACTAAAGAAGTAAAAAGAGAACTAGACGAAAGAAAAGGTTTAGATTACCTTGAGCATTATTATCATGAATTACTTGATGATGCTACACCAAAAGAAGTAAAGAAATATATAATCGATAGAACACTAGGAATATGATAGATACAGTAATAACATTTGATGGAGTGCTATGGGATAAAGATGAACTTGTAGCAAGAATGATAGACAATGAGTTTTATTACGGTTACATGGGTAAAAACTCACTATCATCTTCATCTGTAAAAGAACTTATTAAATCACCAAGAGCATATTCAAACTATGTAAAATACCCACAAGAAGATTGTGATGCTTTTATGTTTGGTAGATTAATACATGAGAGTATTTTAGAACCAGAAAAGAATTATTCATATAACATTATAGATGCTAACGACAAGCGTTCTAAGGCATGGAAAGATGCCGTAAATGATAACATACCAAACACTATATTAAAACGTGACTACGATAGGTGTATAAGCCTTGTAGACGCATATAACAATAATGATTACACAACTGATTTACTAGAACGCTACGATACAGAAGTTCCTAACGTTGTTCTTATTGAAGATGTACTGTTTAGGGTAAAGGCAGATGCTTTAAGTATTGACAGGGATTCAATAATAGATTTAAAAACAACTGCTGATATATCTAAGTTTAACAAATGGACTGCTATGTCTTACGGGTATGATTGCCAAGCGTATATTTACTGCCTAGCTTTTGGAGTGCATTGGCAAGATTATAGATTTGTAGTACTTGACAAAACTAATAAGCAATTTGGTATATTTGACATCTCAGAAGAGTTCTTTGAGAGCGGTAAAAGAAAAGTACATGAAGCGATAGATACTTACAAGAAATACTTTGTAAACAGAGAAGAAGAAATCAATAACTATATTACAACAGGAACATTATAATGTTAAGAAAAATTAAAGGATATGTAGATTCAGAATTAGGAATAAATATATCAAAAAGGTCAAATAAAGAAGCGTACACTTTTGGTAGAGCTATATTCTATGAGTTATGTAATGAGTATTATAAAACACCAACTCAGAAAATGGCTGAAATGGTAGGATTAAAGTCTCATGCTTCTGTGTTAAATGGGATAAATGAAACGTTCCCTTACGCTATGTCATTTCCAGGATATAAAGAGAAGTACAATAAGCTAAGGTCTTTAATCTCTGGTAAAACAAGACAGCCTTATGAAACTATAAAGCTACTAGAGCAAGAAGTTAAGATGCTTAGAGAAGAAGTAAATAGATTACGAGAATTAGAGTTTGTAAATAATTAAAATAGATAAATATGAAAGTAAGCAATCCCGAAACACTATAAGATTATAAAGAGCTAAACGGCTTGTCTGATAAAAACATATTAGATATGTTAATGAAGAAATAACCACAACCATAATTAACCAAGAAACCCATAAGATTAATTTCCTATGGGTTTTCACTTGTTTATTACTTTTTTAGTCTCTTGACTGTTCCTTCAAGAACACCTCCTGCAAAATAGAATCCTACTATAATCATTACAAGCGTTCCTAAGCTATTGTTATTATACTCGTAGAGTGATATAATAGGTTTTGGATTTAACTCTCTTAAAACATATATAAAATGCGTTATAGCAGTCATTAAGTGTATTAATGTGAAGGCAGAAGTAAATAGTATTGCAATAACCCTCTGAGCTAACTTGTAAGGCTCGTAAAGGACTAACATTTTCTGCATATAGTCTAGCTTCTCTTCGTTTGTTAGAATAGCTTTATCCATCCCTGATACTAGAGAGTCACCTAGTTTCTTTGGATTGAATATCCTGCCTAATAATTTAAACATACCCTATTAAATTGAAAATTGAAAATACTCCCATTGAATTAAAAATTATAAATTAGTATTGTGTGGTATTCCTAAACTAGATTTTTTTACACCTTCATTTATAATTTCCTGATTAGCTTTAGTTCCTAAGTCAGATACATCAGCTTTACTTGCATCTCTACTCGCTGTATCTGTAACAACTTCTTCACCGTCTAAGGTTGCTTTAATATCTGTACCCGTAAAATTAAGTAAGTCTGTTTTAGCTTTTATCAATGCAACATCAGCAATACTTGTGTTAAATACAGCAGGCGGGTTAATTTGTATTGAATTACTTGTAGTTGCAATTATAGAAACACCATCATCTCTATTTATCCAGCAGTTGTTAATTTGCAAAGGAGAACTTTTAATATTGTCAAAAGTTATATCTACTTTATTGGTTGCGTTTGTTATTTTATTAACCTGAGACCATACTAGCGCACCGAACGCCTCTGAAATACCTACTTGTGTAGTAATAAAATAATAGTACCACGCTCCAATATCTGCACCTTCAATATTGTTATCTGCGTCATTAAAGTCAAATTCCATATTTCCGCTATCCCAAGAGATACCTGTTACAGTTGACCCATCTACTCCATGCTCATTATAAATCGCATTAGTCTCTTGTGATACTAAAGCAGTCCAACCTGTAGGAGTAACAACTACAGAGGTAGAAAATTCCAACATATTTATTTTAGCAACTTTTAATTCTAATACGTCACCAATAGAATAGCCTACTCCCTCAGCGTATTGCGCTGTATAACTTGTACCAGCTACAACTTGATTAAAAACTTGAGAAGAAGTAGTTTCGTTGTATATTCTAATTGTAGAACCAGCAACTAATCCTGTAACAGATATGTTTCTTAAAGGCAAAACCGTACCATTTGCATCTGTTCGTGTGCCGTTAAAGATTGCTCCATTCAGTAGTGTAATAACGCCTGTTGTAGTCATATCGCCTGTAAAGGTATTTGCTTTTATTGTAATGGTGTTGCCAGACACATTAAAAACACTAGATGCCGTTGCGTCTATTATTACGTTGTAACTGCCTGCATCTATTTGATTACCTGATTTAGTTACATATAAATTCTGCCTATCAAAATTATCGTACCAAAACTTTTTAGCCCTGTCGTAAAATTTGTTAGCATTATCAATTACACTATAAGAAGCAATAGTTGTTTCGTTTGTCTCTGTAATAGAAGCATCTAATGATAATAAAAATACTGGCTTTTTGTCACCTGACGCGTAATGATTGGGTGTTTGCTCTGTTGGTAAATGTAAAAAACTAGAAAGTTTGTAATTTAAATCATACGTGTTAGCCACTCCACGATTATCTATATTTTTATCAGTAGAGCTTGTGCCTAAATACCATACGGCACTTGTGACTAAAAAAGTTGCATTACCGTTTATATCTGTAATCTCTGAATATGTTAAATCACCTGATGTGGCTGTTTCATAAGCTTGGGAGGCTCCGTAATTTGTAGTTGGTCTATTTCCGTTGTCTGTGTCAATTGCTTGAATCTTTGCGTTAGCCACTACTCCGCTTGCATCTTGAACTGTAAAAATCATTCTATTCTGAACAATCGTCTGGCTGCCTGCTGCACTAGATAAAGATACATTAATTAATGGTATCGGTGCAGGTATAGACGAGAAGGGATTAATATATCTTACAAATTTTAGGTTAGCTGATACTCCCGCACTCCTAAAAATTGTACTTACCCCAAAGCCCTCCATTCCTTCCAAGGTTAAATCGCTTACAAAATTAGTAGTATTTACATTGATAGTTTCAGGGTGTCCAAATGTATTTAACCCATTTACCGTTAAACTGTTTGCTGCTGTCCTGTATCCGTGACCATAAAACTCGCAATTGTTAATTGTTATAGTAGAAGCTGTTTGTGCAGTAAATATAAGTTTTAAAGTGCCTATTGTGCTATTTAAAAATATTGCGTTATCTAGGGTTACATTTCCTTCAAAATTATGAGCTAAATTAAACTGTGACCCTGTAGTTGCTCCGTCATTTACATTGACCATGCCTTGAATGGTTACATTAGAAGTTGATGTGGTTTGAATGTAACCATCAAACAGACCATTGTTACCCCCATTGATTTTTTCAAATTCAAAACTAATTGACGGTAAAGGGTCGTAAATAGTTGTATTTTGATACGTTCTAACAGTTGAGTTATCAAAATTACCTGTTATTTTAAAAACATACTTCCTTCCAGGCAAATCCGCATAATTAATAAACCTCAATCTATCGGTTGTCCTGTCTACGTCCAATGTACCTGTAACTAACAGTCGTGTATTATCTAACGTATATTGATTGCCGTTTTTAGTAACGCCAGTCAGTCCAATCATACCACTATAATTAGTATCTGTTCCTGTTTGTGTAATAACTCCTGCTGATTCTGAAAAACTCATAATTAAACCTTTGTATTGTAAATTGCCATATTAACCTCTTGCTACTATTAAATTAGTTAAATTCGTTCCATCAAAAGAACTATAAAAAGCATCTATTGTAGGGTATAACCCTGTGAAATAATCTGTCGTATATCTATAAACGACATCCCCTCTAAAGTTAGATTCTCTTACCGTTCCACCTGTTATGCTTGTATTATTGTTCGTGTATTTTACCCCTGTTAGATAGTCAAACCAACCATATTTAAATGATGTGTCAAAATCTGTACTACTGTTTTTAAAAAGTATTTGATTCTTTTCCCCACCCGTAGGGACTCCTTCGCCGGGGTCTCCTTTGTTAGCTGCTATTGACGGGTTAACGGTTACATCAATTTCAGTAGTCTCTACAGTTACCGTAAAATCTATATTTGTTTCGTCAGTAGTTATATTTACATCTACTTCGTTTATTATGTTATTTACAACTACATCTATCATTTTATACCTAAAGTAAAAGTTATTTCTAAATCACCCTCGATAAAAAAACTACATACCGCATTTAAATTAGCTCCTTTGTGTTCAGAAAATTCAGACCCATTCAATACTACTGATAGCGTTTTTTCTTGCCCTAAAACATTGCTACCAGTAATACTTAAGCCATCAACCAAAGTGTATTCTTTTATAAGCGTGTTTTTTTTGTAAATCTTTATAAAACAATTGCTAGTAAAAACCCCGTTAGTAGTCTTGAAAGGAAGTGTTTTGTTTATCTGAGAAACCCCAAGATCAAAATATCCAATGTCTTTAATATTGTAAAAACTTATATTGTCAGTCATAAATATGAATTGTAACGTTAATTATAACAAATATACAAAATCTATAACTATTAAATTAAGTATAAATTTTATCTATTTTGGTATCAAATCCCCGTTTGAGTCTCTAGCAGGAACTACAGCAACGCTACATCTACAATTTATTACGTTTCCTGCTGATGCTTTTGGATCTCCCGGATACGCTAATTCTTCACCACTAACATTAAACTTATCATTTAATCCAACCCTTTTGCCGTTCATTTGCCTGTGATTGAAAGGGGATGTCCTAGTTCTCTCATCTAACGCACTAATCCATTCTTTTTCCATTACAAACCCCGAAACATCTCCAGCTTGTACAGCCCCAAAGTTAGCGGATGCAGTTGTCTCAGTTCTTGCAATTCTTAACGCTTGCCATCTGTAGAACCTTTTTTCCCCTACAATCTTTTGCACTTCTTTAGCTGCTTCTACTATAGTTAATCCGTCCTCTATTCTAGTTTTAAGCAGGTCTACTATAGATTGTTTGTAAGTCTCTGTAACTGTAACCACACGTTCTATACCGTACCTAACAAAGAAAGCTCTTATCTCTTTTTCAAATAGTGTTGTGAAATTAGATAGTGTAAAGTTCTTTAATTGAGTGTTTATATATTTACCAACCCTTGAACCGTGTACGCTTCCAGTCTCTCTATATATTCTCATATAAGCGTCAGACATTAATTGGTTTGATACTGATAGATTTACTTGTGCCTCGTAGTTGGTTTCTGTTAGGTTTTCCCATGAAATAGAATTACCCCACTCATCAAACACGGGTATAAGTATTCGCATAGCTTTCTTTTCGTACCCTCTGCTATATATATCCCATTTGTTTCTATATGTAGCTCTACCCATTATTCAATTGTAAAAGAATCTTCTAAAGCGTCTCCTAGCTTTAATATACTTTGTGATGTAGTGTATTCTTGCATTTCTGGATTTTCTGTAGGTGTATATCCGATAGCCTCTCTGTATTCTTCTCTATTTACTACTGCTCTATCTAGTGAGTTATTTAACCATCCTGTTAACGTGGCCATATCCGCCTGCATCTCTGGAAGTTCCATTACATCCCATTTAATACAACAGTTTTCATATCCGTTGAATCTAGGTAAAAAGAACTCGTTTAAAGCATCTTCTAGTAACTTTAAATCTGGTGCAATATTATTAGTTACTACCCATTTTTCAACTACTTTTAAATTATCGTATTTAGCCCCGTCGTCATTGTTTAATAGCTTATCAGACCAAATCAAACAATTGGCTATTTGTTTAGAATCCCATTTAAGATAATCAAAAGGCTTTAACTCATCAGCGGTTAAACTCATTCTTGTAAATCCAACTTTAGAAGACAATGCAGTAATCTTACCCATATCATTAGGATCAGCTCTCATTTCTTGTAATCTACTTTTAACCTCGTCAGCCTGTTCCTTGCCAAAAGCCACGGTATCACCCCAAAGAAACCCATAAGCACCACCATTTTTTAAAGTTTGAATATTTAAGTCTATTGCTGAGTTTGAAGATTCAATGTTCTTTAAGGCTGCTGATAATTCAGATAATCCGTATAAATGCTCTCCGTTATCCCCATAGTTAGGGTTAGGCTTTTTGATGTGTATAACATCCTCTCCAGGAAACTCTGTGTACGTTTGCTGATAAACCATTATGTAGTGATCTATCGGGCTTTCTCCTACAAAATTATCTGTGTTATCTTTTAAAACTATTTGTGTGTATTGACTAGGTAATAGGTAAACCTGCATTGGCACACCTTTATTTATCCCATCGCTAGGCGATAACATATAGATATAAGCGTTACCCGTAGTTTTTAAGAATGTTTTATATAGTGCCCAAAATTCTACCCAAGTTTGATCCACGTTAGGACGTTCCATAGGAAAAGGCTTATCTTCCTTAGCATAAGCCTCGTTTTTAAGCCTTGATAACTTTACACGTTGAGATAGTGATAAGTCAAACTTTGTAGCTTTCTCCATCATTTCAACCCTGTTAGCTTTCTCTTTGTCCTCTATCTCCTTTATGTAATAAGGTACAGATGATGTTTTAGTAGCCATTTGGTTAATCAATGAAAAAACAGTAGAGTTGATGTTATAACCCTTTTTGATGTATGTTATGTTCTCAGTGTCATAGCTTGTTAGATTATGCCCATAGCCTTGTATAAACGTTTGGTTAAACGGGTTTTTAGCTTTAGGGTAAAATATATTGTTAGCTTGTTGTCTAAGCCTATTGCTTAGGTTACTTATCTGCTGAGTAATAGAGCTTGCTTTTAATTTCATAATTATGAATATATTAATACGTAAAAATACAAAATTATAATTAATTAAAATATAACCATCTTTGGTGCTAATTCGAACCAGTAACGCATCATAATAGAATCCCACTCATCAGGAGACCTGCCTATCATCTGCTTAACAACATCTTTAGATACTAACGCTACTTTTCCGTCTTTATCAATATCCTTTTGTTTCACTTGTTCCATTTCTTCCGTAGTGATACTTATAACCGATGAGTTACTTGCTATCTCTCCTACTTCTCGCTTCATTATCTTTGCAGCCATCTTATAACCGCATTGAGATTTAAGATTGTTAAAGTTCTCGTCGTTTAAGGCCCTTGAATTATTCACAAATCCTTTGCATCTCATAAAATCTACAACACCACCACCGACACCGTCCTCATCTGCAATCACTCTTGACATTGGTATGTTATATTTCTGCGCCAATCTTTTACCTTGGTTTACTACCTCCATCAATCCGCTCTTATCGATATGGTATCTATAAATACACTTCCAACCATGCCAAACCCTAAAGACTGTATTATCCTTTCCTTTCCTTGCGACGTCAATAGTAATGTATTTATCCCCCTCAGCTTTCACATGGTCCGCATTGAAGTAATCAGCAATAGCATCTGTATCAATCAGTGTGCTTGGATCATCATCATACTCCCAATTCCCATAGTATAGCCTTTGTTTGCTATTCTTATCTAAGCTAAGCAATGAATCCAAATAAGATTGCGGTAAATGTGGATTGTCTGTTGGAAGAGCCTGTACGAACTTCCTGTGTGCCGGGATTGTGTTATCCCTGTTCGGCTTGTAGAACTCCTTATACACCCAATTCTTGGCAGGGTTGCAACTTCCGAACATCTTAGGCCTTATATTAAATTCAGTAAGCTTGTATCTGCATCGAGAAAGAACTATCTGCCACGCCTTATAAACAATCTGGTTACATTCATCTATAAACGCTCCACAAACCTCTAAAGAACCTAAACTATCAAAATTAGGATCAGAAGGATAAAGAAACAAATCTTTTAACAGTATCTCTGAGCCATTATTAAAGTATATTATATTATTTTGTGCGTTGAATACGTACTGATCCGATATACCTAAACGAATAAGCCCAAGAGCATTACTCTCGGGTGTTGGATTGGATGTTAACTCAAAGAATGTATTTAGTGTAGTTTCTTTTAATGCTTTTAGTTTTGCCCTACCCATTAACCAACGTGAACCGGGATGAGTTTGACACATTTCAATAAGCCATAAAACACCAAAAGCAGACTTACCACCTCCAGCAGCTCCGCCGTAAAGAGTTTCTTTTGTCTCGTTGTCTTTGAGATAATATACAGCGTTTTCTTGTTTAGGCAATAACTTCATTAATCTGGTTTAATTCCACCTCCTAAACTAACTATATTAACAGGCTTATCTCCACCTTCTAAAGTAGTCTCTTGCCTGTCAGTCCAATTAAATCTGTTCTTCATGTTCATGTACCAACCTGTATAAGAAAAGTCTTTATTCTCTAGGTTCGTTCTACCTGATTTAGACCACCAAGCCTCAGAAAGTATCTTACCCATTTTTATGGTTTCCGAAAAAACTGCTTCTTCTTTAAGCCATCTATCCCATAAATCATTAGAGAAACTACCTCTCCACTTATATATTAAAGCCTTAACCTCTACATCAGAAGCTCCGTCTTTATACATATCTAATACATCGTTATACCATTCATTTGGTAAACTTGATGTGTCTTCTTTTGGTCTCCCTGATTGTGTCATAACTCAATAGTTTTCTTTGTGCATCTTATAACATAATACGATCCTGGATTGCTTGGATAGTGGTTTGTTTCGTTTGTTCCGTCTCTATCTTCGTACTTGTAAACATTTCCGTCTGCCTCGCATCCTTCCCATCCCCATGGTCTAGTATTAATAAAAACCCCGTTAGAGTACCAATATCTAGTACATTCATCACATACCTCTATAGTCTCAGGTTCTTTAGGTTGCTCTAGTGTTATATCTTCACCCGTTTCATTTGTGCAGTTTACGAGTAATAATATTAATATAATATATTTCATAATCTAGTTATTACGGTTAATATAAGCAATGTATAACTCTCTACCTACTAAACATAGCAAAGATATAAAAAAAGCGTATAGACTTGTATAATTGAAGTCTTTAGCCCATGCTAGGCAGAACTCTATAAACACCCATAGAAAGGATGATATAGTTAGTATTGACATTAGTGTAAATAGTTTGATAAATTTCATGGTGTTAGTTTTTAATTTCTAGTTCTTCTTCTGTTAGTTTAGGATATTCTGATACTTTCATATTTTAAGTATTAAAAAACCCTCCTAAGCATACCTCTATACTAAGGAGGGAAAACAATTAAACTATTCAACCATGAAAAAAAATAGTATTATGAATGTTAAAGATAGTGTTATTATTGTTTATATACAAATTTACAGCTTTATATTTTTAAAATGCTCTGAGAATGCCTCAGCACTACCTAGCCTTAAAGCTTCTGGTCTTAGGTTTACTTTTAAATCAAAATATCTATCTGTTAGGTTTGACATCATTGATTCAGATACACCTTCTTTTTCTCCTATCTGTTTTATTGTAGATTCAAGATCAGTTAAAAAGTAATATATTAAAACCCATCTTTTTTTGTTTGAGTGTCTTACTCTTACAGGCATAGTAATCTAATTAAAAGCTGTAAGAAAGGAATTAGCAGCATTATAATCTTTATGGTTTTCTTTTTCATGTCCTTGTGTTTTTAGGTTTTCTATTTCTTTTAGTATTCTGTTACATTCTGTGTTAAGAGTCTCTTGTTTTATTAACTCTATGTTCTCATTAAATTTAGATAGTGGTATAAACTTACCGTTAATATAAGCTCCAAAACTTCTTTTCTTTTCAGTTATATTAACTAATCTACCTGTCTTTGTGTTTACTATCATGTTCTTACACTCTGTTAACTCGTAGTTATGAGCCTTTTTAAATCTGTATTTAGTGGCTATTTCTATCATGTTTATTGTGTTTTTGCCGTGGTAAATGTTTGTTTATTCCTTGTTGGTAGTAATTTAAAGCTGTATAAAGCCTTTCGTTACTAAATAAGTTTCTTCAATTCCTTCATCGTAAAAGACTTCAAATCCATTTTCAATATTACAGTATTCTAATAAAACACTTTCAGGGTCAAGATTAAGGTCTTTGCATAAAACCTTTAAACTACTACCAACATCGGTTATAGTGCATTGCTTAGGTTCTTGCTTACTTGCAAAGTATTCGATTATACCAATAAGTAAGTCAGGGTTAATTTTAAGATGTTCATAACCATTATCTTTTAAGTATTTAATTAATTCGTGTAATTCTTTCATTGTTTTATTTATTTAAGTTCGTGTTTAATTTCGCAACGCACCATAACCATATACGTTAGCAACAATTACTTGCTATTAAGGTAATTGTCAACCACCCAACTTGGCACAAATACATCGTTTTCGCTATCCATATATTCTGTAAAAGCAAGTAACAGTTCCCTTTGGTTGCTAACATTGGCTATACCCAAATTTTTAACTACTTCAAGTATAGTTTCGTCAGTTGTCGCTCCTATCAAACCTCTGTTGTTTAATAGTGTGTCTTTGCTAAATCCTCTTATTAGCAGTTTAGTTTTTATTTTTTGTTCAATATCCATTTTGTTCGTGTTTTAAAAACGTTAAAAATCAGTGCATAGCCTTGTCCGTTGTAAACAATTATGCGATTTTGTTTTCACATTTTCTACAAGTGTCTTTGTCTACACTATCCCAAGGGTTTATTGGGTCAGGCATTACACATTCGCATAACAGTTCGCTATCGCTTTCACAACAACGTGTATAATTAATAGCTTCTTTAGTACATTTAATAACATCTTCAAAGAAATCTAATTCAATTCCTGTAGGCTCTTTACACCAACCTAATTTTTCTAATTTTTGCCAAATTACTCTATTTTCTTTATTCATTATTAATTATTTAAGTTATTATTCCACGCTACTAATCATACACAATCAAGTTATATGCAAATGGCTA
>Ga0209196_1001351_pt1 | contig 17576 bp, 12 predicted proteins | sample COGITO_mtgs_1105_5_FD_184801 | JGI IMG/M metagenome (GOLD analysis project Ga0209196, IMG submission 184801) | Pelagic marine microbial communities from North Sea - COGITO_mtgs_110509 (SPAdes) (version 2) | ecosystem: Environmental > Aquatic > Marine > Epipelagic ... | reverse complement strand
GCACCCCGCCAGTATGACCCATGCAAGTATTCCAAAAGAAGCGCGTGAAAAAACGGGTGTTATAGATTCATTAATTCGCTTGAGTGTCGGAATCGAAGACGCTGAAGACCTGATTGAAGATTTAAAACAGGCCTTAAACTAGTGTTTTATGCAACGAATTACATATTTCATTAAATAATTCCCAATAAAATATCAAATTAAGAATTTATATCTTAATTATCGACCCTTAATTATCAAATACAAAAAAATATACCAATATTTTTAAAGATATTATATATTTGTAGTCTATAATATTTAAATTTTAACACCCCAATTAGTTTGATATGGAAGAAAAAATAAAAGGATTTTTAGACCTAGTAAAGGAAAGAAACGGACATGAATCTGAATTTATTCAGGCGGTAGAAGAAGTTGCTGAAACCGTGATTCCTTACATTGTGAAACATGATATTTATCATGGAAAAAACATCTTGTTAAGGATGGTTGAGCCCGAACGCGCGATTTCATTTCGAGTCAATTGGGTCGATGATCATGGCGAAATACAGGTGAATCGGGGGTATCGAATTCAAATGAATTCAGCCATTGGACCGTATAAAGGAGGGCTTCGATTTCATCCAACGGTTAATATGAGTATTTTGAAATTCTTAGCATTTGAACAAGTTTTCAAAAATAGCTTAACAACTCTTCCAATGGGTGGCGGAAAAGGAGGAAGTGACTTTGACCCAAAAGGAAAAAGTGATAATGAAATCATGCGATTTTGTCATGCATTTATGAGTGAATTGTTTCGTCATATTGGCCCAAATACGGATATCCCAGCAGGAGATATTGGCGTTGGAGGTCGCGAAATCGGATTCCTTTTTGGAATGTATAAAAAATTAAAAAATGAATTTACGGGTGTTCTTACAGGAAAAGGAATGACTTGGGGAGGATCACTGATTCGTCCAGAAGCTACAGGTTATGGAAATGTGTATTTTGCTGAAAAAATGTTGCAAACTAAAGGCGATAGTTTTAAAGGAAAAACATTTGTAATTTCTGGATCTGGAAATGTCGCACAATACGCTGCCGAAAAAACAATTCAATTAGGAGGTAAAGTAGTTACTTTATCAGATTCTTCAGGTTACATCTTAGATCAAGAGGGGATTGACACTGATAAGTTGGCATTTGTAATGGAGCTTAAAAACATTAAAAGAGGCCGAATAAGCGAATATATTAAGGCCTATCCAAAAGCGAAATTTGTGGCTAACAAAACCCCTTGGGAGGTGAAATGTGAGGTTGCATTACCTTGCGCCACCCAAAATGAGTTAAATGAGCATGACGCTGAGATGTTGTTAAAAAACGGTTGTATTTGTGTGAGCGAAGGCGCCAATATGCCTTCGACAAAAGATGCAATTACGAAGTTCCACGAAGCTCAGATCTTATTTGCTCCTGGGAAAGCATCCAATGCTGGCGGGGTTGCAACTTCAGGACTGGAAATGACTCAAAACTCTTTACGTTACAATTGGTCAAGAGAAGAAGTTGATGAAAAGCTAAAAGATATCATGTCTAATATTCACGATGCGTGTATTGAATATGGTAAAGACGAAAAAACAGGGTATATCGATTATGTAAAAGGGGCCAATATTGCAGGGTTCGTAAAAGTAGCCGACGCAATGCTCGCACAAGGCGTCGTGTAATAACGACCAGACATATTCTAAAAAGCTTTCAAATCAATGAAAGCTTTTTTTGTTTATATATAATAATGCGACAATTTCTCGTTAGTTATAAATATATTTGAACCTAAATATCAATTCGTGAAAACATACTTTTATGTACTTATCCTCTTTTTTGTGCTCTCCACGTTTTCTTGGGGCCAGAACGATGATACATCATGGATTGGACATTTTTCATATTTGAACATTAAGGAAGTTGTTCAAGGGGATACAAAATTTTATGCAGCTTCAGAAAATTCAATCTTTTCCTATGACCCAAGTACCAATCAACTCGAAACGATTACAACACTTAATGGGCTCTCAGGAGAGTTAATCTCAACAATTCATTATAGCAGCAATTATCAATTATTGTTGATAGGTTATGAAAATGGTTTGATCGAAGTTTTTAAAGATACAGAAAAACAAGTTTTAAAAGTAATTGATGTTATCAATAAAACAACCATACCATCGTCTCAAAAAAAAATCAACCACTTTAACGAACTTGGTAACGTTGTATATATCGCAACAGATTACGGAATTTCAGTGTATAATCTAGAAAATTTAGAGTTTGGGGACACATATTACATTGGAACAAATGGAACGCAGGTAAGCGTTAATCAAACCGCTGTTTTTAACAATGAATTATATGCAGCTTGTGGATATAATACGGGGTTAAAAAAAGCAAGCTTATCCAATGCAAATTTAATAGATTTTAAATTTTGGGATTTAGTAGTTTCTGGGGATTTTAAATTTATTGGCGCTAATGCTACTAGTTTATACACGATAAAGTCAAATGATATTTTATATAAAATCGAAGGATCAACCCTAGAGGTTAAGACCGCTTTACCGCAGTCGGTTTTAGAGTTGAAGCTATCTGACGATTCTGTTTTGGTATCGACTCCATCCGTTATTTATCATTATGATGCGACGATTAACCTTATAGATACGCTTCCAGTTAGGGATGAATTTGACACTAGCTATACTAGCGCATTACTCTTAAACGATGCGCTTTATATTGGTACAACTGAGTTTGGGGTGTTAAAATCAGATATGAGATCATCCTTAGGCTATGAGGAAATACACCCCTCTGGACCGCTTAGAAATAGTGTATTTTCTTTGGAATACGGCTATGATAATTTATGGGTTACTTTTGGAGCCTATTCAATATTTTTCACCCCAAATTTAAAAAAAAGAGGGATAAGCCGTTTACAAAATGTTGAATGGGATAATGTAATATATGACAGTATTCAAAATACAGTCCAATCCAATGTTTACGACTTAAATAAAATCTCCATAAACCCCTTAGACCCAGACCAAATATTTATAAGCTCACTTCACAGTGGCTTATTAAGTCTTAAAGTTGAGGACTCCATGACCCTTTTTGACCCGTCTAATAGCGGATTAGAGGCTCTAATATATACACCTGATCCAAATTATATTTCCATTCGTGTTTCAGGATCTGTTTTTGATGACCAAAGCGATTTGTGGATTTTAAATTCTAAAGTTAAAAGGCCTCTCAAAAAATTAAGCCCAATTAATAACCAATGGACCTCATACGATTTCACATCCATTATACCAGATCCTTTAAGTGACGAAAATGGTTTTAGTGAAATTGTTATCGGACCGGATGGAACAAAATGGATTGGGAGTTATAGATCTGGTTTGATTGGTTTCAATGAAAATGGGATGTTGCTAAAAAACATAAACGATAAAGATGTTTCGAACCTTCCGACAACCGCAGTCAAAGCATTAGCACTAGATAAAAACAACGTCCTCTGGATTGGAACTTACAGGGGGCTCAGAGTTTTGTATAATACCTCAAATTTTTTCACAGAAGATATCGTAAGAACCGAACCTATTATTATTCTCGAAGATGGCATTGCACAAGAGTTATTGTCGCTACAATTTATATCAGATATCATCGTTGATGGATCAAACAATAAATGGATTTCTACGGCAGATGCCGGCGTTTTTTATGTATCATCGGATGGTCAAAACACCATTCACCATTTCACTAAAGACAATTCGCCACTTCCTTCAAATGGCGTGAATGATATGGCTTTAGATTCCGAAAATGGGATTATATATTTTGGAACCGATCGGGGTTTGGTCGCCTTTAAAACAGGTGGGTCTAGCACAAACGAATCACTCGAAGCGGTTTATGTGTATCCAAATCCTGTAAGACCAGGTTTTAATATGGCCGAGGATAAGATCAAAATCCAAAACATTAGTGAAAATGTTAATATCAAAATAACCGACATTGAAGGTAATTTAGTCGCCGAAGCACAATCGAATGTTAATTTACGTTACAAAGGGAACAACCTTGAGCTCGACGGTGGAACGGCTTATTGGAACGGAAAAAATTTAGCAAATAACACGGTGGCTTCTGGAGTTTATGTTGTACTTCTTTCAGACTTTGACACCCTTGAAACGAAAGTTTCAAAAATAATGATCATACGCTAATGGTTATTTCAACGAAAGCAATTGTCATCTCAAAAATTAAATATAACGACAACGATCTTATAGTTAAATGCTACACTGCGTCCTTTGGAGTGAAAAGTTATTTGATTAAAAACGCCTCTAAAACTAAAAAAGGGAAACTAAAGCCTGCTTATTTTCAACTACTTTCATTACTACAAATAGAAGCAGAGCATAAGGAAACTCGAGGGTTACAATATTTCAAAGAAGTTCGCCTACACAAACCTTACGAATCACTACACACCAATATTTTTAAATCAACAGTTTTATTGTTTTTATCCGAAATTTTATCAATGATTTTAAACGAGGAAGAAGCCAATACGCCTCTTTTTGAATACATTGAAACCACCCTGTTATGGTTTGATGCCAGTGAAAACACAGGCACATTTCATCATCAATTTTTAATGGGATTGACAAAGTTTTTAGGGATCAATCCAGATACAACTCAAAACGACCAACCTTATTTTAATTTGCAAGATGGTAAATTTCAACCCAACCTAGGGGACTACTGTGTTAGTGGTGAAAAATTAAAATTATTAAAACCATTCTTGGGCACAAAATTTGATACGACAATAACGCACGCGCTAAATGCTTCTCAAAAGCACGAATTACTCAATATGATTTTAAGCTATTTTAAATTACATTTGCATGCATTTAAACACCCCAAGTCATTAACAGTTTTAAATCAAGTATACAGCTAAAATGAATCATTTTGCGTATTATTTTTTTGGCCTTTTTACTCTGACGATTTCAGCGCAACAAATTGTTGTAGCCGACGAAACAACCAGGGAACCTCTTCCTGGGACTGCTGTGTTCAATCAAGTTAAAACCAAAACGTTTGTTACAGATATTGATGGCCAAGTTGGTCTTGAAAAGTTTCAAGATTTTGAAAAAATTTATGTTCAACACCTTTCCTATCACAAAATTTCAGTTCTTAAATCATCGATTCAGGACACGGTTTTTCTTGCTCCAAAAGCAACAAGCTTAAACGAAGTTGTGATATCGGCCTCCAAATTTAAACAGAGTAAAAAAGAAGTCCCACAAAATATTATAAGTATTAGTTCCAAAGAGGTTCAGTTTTCCAATCCACAAACTAGCGCAGATTTATTAAGTAATAGCGGACGAGTGTTTGTGCAAAAAAGTCAATTAGGAGGTGGAAACCCAATGATTCGAGGGTTTTCTACAAATAGACTCCTAATCACAGTGGATGGTGTGCGCTTGAACAACGCCATATTTAGAAGTGGAAATGTTCAAAACGTATTGTCAATAAACCCTTTTAATGTTGAAAGAACGGAGGTCATTTTAGGAGCTGGATCTGTTATTTATGGAAGCGACGCCATTGGTGGAGTCATGAACTTTTATACAACAACGCCAAAACTATCCGAATCTCAAACACCCTATTTGTCGGCACGAAGCACCATTCGGTATGCTTCTGCGAACAGTGAAAAAACATCCCATATCGATTTTAATTTGGGGTTTCAAAAATGGGGATTTCACAGTAGTGTTAGTGTGTCAGATTTTGGAGATTTGAAGATGGGAGCCAATGGTCCAGAAGATTATTTAAGGCTTAATTTTAGCCAACGTTTGAACGGTCTAGACCTGATGGTTCCTAACACGTCTCCTAGAGTTCAGAAATTTACTAATTTCCGCCAATTACACCTTGCTCAGAAAGTGTTATATAAAGCAAGTGACGATTTAAAATTTGATCTGGGGGTTCATTACTCAACGACTTCCGATTATCCTAGATATGATAAACTAGCAACGTATGATGCTGACGATGTTTTAAGCTATGCAGAATGGAATTACGGCCCTCAAGATTGGCTATTAGCAAATGTACAAATGACTAAATTAAGCAGCCGTTCCAATCTGCATGATAAAGTCAAAGTGTCGCTCGCATATCAGAATTTTAAAGAGAGTCGGATTAATAGAAAATTTAATTCAGACACTCGAAATATTAGAGAAGAGAATGTAGATGCTCTTTCTTTGAACTTTGATTTTGATAAAACGATTTCAGAAAAAGCGAACATCTCTTACGGAGCAGAGTATATATACAATCGTGTTGGCTCTAAGGGTCGAGCCACCAACATCACAACCAATACGCCTCAGGCCATCGCCTCTCGTTATCCCAACGGTTCGAACTGGCAAACCTTAGCAGCCTATTTAAGTCATAAGTACAAACCGAATCCTAAGCTAACGGTACAATCGGGTGTACGATACAATTATGTAACTATTAATGCAGACTTAACCGCTAATAATTTGTTTTTCAACCTTCCTTTTAAAATGGCGAATCTAGATACCAGTGCGCTAACGGGGACTCTTGGTTTTAGTTGGAATCCGAACTCCACCTTTCTCTGGAAACTTAATATGACCACGGCATTTCGAGCTCCAAATATTGACGACATTGGAAAAATATTTGAATCCGAACCCGGCTTAGTTATGGTGCCAAATAGTAAGCTTAAGCCCGAATATGCCTATGGTGGTGAATTGGGAGTTACGGTCAATTTAGACGAATCATTAGTTTTTGATTGTTCCGCTTATTACACTTATTTAGACAACGCATTGGTTCGGAAAAAGTTCGTAGTTGAAGGCGAATCGGTAATGGAATACTATGGCGAATCAAGCGAAATTCAAGCCATACAAAATGCTTCTAAGTCTTGGATTTATGGTTTTGAAGCAGGCTTAAAAGCGCGACTTTTAAAGGCTTTAGAATTCACCTCTCAATTTAGTTATGTACACGGAGTTCAAGAAGAATTACCTGGAGTTGAAATGCCTGTGAGACATGTAGCGCCTGTTTTTGGAAATGCCCATATTATATGGAAACACAATAAATTACAGTTTGATGGATTCGTAAATTATAACGGGGCGCTTCGCAACTCAGATATTTCAGATGAATTATCAGACGATTTATTTGCCTTAGACCCTCAAGGAAACCCTTATGCGCCGTCATGGTACACGCTCAACCTTAGAACACAGTTTGATTTTAATAAATCAATTTCTTTTGTTGGTGCTATTGAAAACATCACCAATCAACGGTATCGAACCTATTCATCAGGAATTTCCGCACCAGGAACCAATCTGATTTTCGCGATTACTTATAAACCATAAGAATGTATCAAACGCATAAAACATACACCTTAGAAGAGGCCCTTTCGAAACTTCAAAGGTATTGCGCCTATCAAGATCGTTGCCATAAAGAAGTGGAGCAAAAACTCAAGCAAATGCGAATGATTCCCGAAGCCATTGAAATTATTATGGTGGCACTAATTGAAGACGGTCATCTCAACGAAGAACGGTTTGCAAAAGCTTTTGTAAGAGGGAAATTTAACATTAAAAAATGGGGAAAAGTCCGATTGACCTTAGAACTCAAACAAAGACAACTGTCTAAGTATATGATTAAAACGGCACTTTTAGAAATTGACCCTAACGACTATCTTCAAACGTTTCACACTTTAGCAGAAAAAAAAGCAGCAACGCTGACCGAAAACGATCCGTGGAAAAAAAAGAAAAAACTCGCCGACTACCTTCTTTATAGAGGATGGGAATCCCATCTGGTTTATGATAAGGTGAATGCGCTTATCAACTAGTCTTTAAAACGAATAATTAACACCTACTAAAACATTCCCTTTTGGCATTGGCACAAAACCAGTTTCAATATAATCTGTATTGAAAATATTATTTCCAATAATAGACAGTTCCAAGTTTCGAAGACTCAACGTTGCTTGTACATCGACCACGCTATAGCTTGTTCCAGAAGCACGTTCGGCAAATTTATACACAATACTTTGTGAAATGTTTTTCAGAAACTGAGACCGAACGGTCGCTGTAAAATGATGTGTCAATGAGTTGATGACATACTTAGAGTAAGCTGTCTTCACATCGTTTAGGTCTTCGTCTAAATACGTATATCCTAAATTAATATTTTGAGGATACAACCCCAAATCAAAACTCGACGACAGATTAAACTCTGCTCCTGTAGAATTTAAACTTTTTAGGTTGGTTGCGAGCCATTTATCGGCTTCATTTTCTTTGGTATAATCAATTAAATTAGTCGAAGATCTGTTAAAAATTGCGACATAAGCATTGAAGTTTTCTCCAAAATATTTTAATCCAATTTCTTCTGAAAGCGCTTTTTCGGGCTCTAAGTTTTCATTCCCTAAGTCGGTTCTTCCCACATAATATAAGTCGGTATAAGTTGGGACTCTATAGGTATATCCCACATTTGCATACGCTTTGAAGTTGTCATCAATAGCATAGCCAATATCAACGCCTGGAAGGGCGTGAAATTTAAAATCCGAAAAGTAATTCACCGAAACTCCAGGCGTAATATCTAAGGTGTTATTCGCAAAAGAAAACCGGTGTTCAAGGAATAAGTTGGCCATTAGTCGGTCTCGTTTTCCCAAATTGGTACTGGTCATAAATACCTTAGCAACATCAATTCCAAAGCCTGTGATTCCCGCAGTTGAGCTATAAGAGGCATTGACTTGTAGTCCTGTTTTGTTAGAAATGTGTAAGTTTCTGAAAAAAGAGGGGTCTTCGCGTTTGAATAGATACATGTCTTGGGTTCGTTTCCAGTAGATCCGTGGCGTTATTTTAAATGTTTCGGTTTCAAATTTCGTTGAAGCACCAACAAGGCTACTTTGCGTTTCTTCATATTGATCGCTCCCACTTTCAACCGCATAAAATTGGTTCGCTCCAAATTTTCGCTTGGCCAAATATCCAATGACATCAATAGGATTTGCATTCGCATTAAAGCGGCCTTTTATAAAGTAATTTTGATTTTCAAAATCGGTGTTATATCGATAGCCTTCCGAAGTATTTATCGAGGCATGCCCTATGAGTGCTGAATTTTCTAACTGCTTCCCTAAGGTTACAGTGCCTTGTTGCTGCTCGTAAGATCCTGTTTTATATCCAACTGAATTTACGTTATTGGCATTTGATTTTGTGACAATATTAATTGCACCTGTAAAGGCATTTTGTCCAAAAACGCGTGCCGCAGGTCCTTTTATAATTTCAACGCGTTCGATAACCTCTAATGGCAGAGCCATGTTTAATGTATGGTGTCCTGTTTGAGGATCTTCGACTTTAATTCCATCAATCAAAAGTAAAGTTTGATCAAAACTTCCCCCGCGAATGTATAAATCTGCCTGCATTCCATTGACGCCTTGGCGTCGTATATCGATGCCCGCTTCTTGTTGTAGAAGTTCGGCTAAATTAGTCGCAGGACTTTCTTGTATAGACGCTGCTGAAATAACGGTTATCGTACGAGAGTTTTTTTTAAAAGGCAATTCTATCCTTGTAGAAGTAATCGTAATGGAATCTAATGTTTGCGCTTCTGAAGGCTGTTGTGCCAATATTGTGTGTGGTAAAAAAAAGCTGATAACAAATAGAGATAAATAAAATCTAGTTTTCATAAGTAGTTTGCTTAAACTGGTCAAAATTATTTGGTAAAGATAAAAATACTAGCGCTTCCCAATCAAAAAAAGGGACTAAAAAATGTTAAAGTTTTACTTGTTAAAAAAGGTGAAACGACAAAAATAAACAACGATTTTACTTTAGTCAAACGGCAAATATGCTACCTTTATACCATGTTTGCACTTGTTGATTGTAATAATTTTTATGCCTCTTGTGAGCGGGTTTTTAACCCTAGTTTACGCCAAAAACCGATTGCTATTTTATCCAATAACGATGGCTGCGTGATTGCGCGCAGTGATGAAGCAAAAGCGTTAGGACTTCCTATGGGCGCGCCTGCATTTAAGTTTAAAGAATTTTTTAAGGCCAACAAGATCCAATTATTTTCATCTAATTATGCACTCTATGGCGATATGAGCAGCCGCGTGATGCGTATTTTAGAACAGTTCAGCCCCGATGTAGAAGTGTACAGTATCGACGAGGCTTTTCTAAAACTCAACGGATTTGATGCCTATGACTTACATACGTATGGAGTTGAGATGCGTCAACGCGTCCTACAATGGACGGGTATTCCAACTTGTGTTGGGATTGCACCCACCAAAGCATTGAGTAAAGTTGCGAATAAAATTGCCCGTAAATTCCCTAAAGAAACCGGTGGGGTCTATGTGATTGATAGCGAAGAAAAACGCATCAAAGCATTGAAATGGACTCAACTTAAAGATGTTTGGGGTATTGGACCAGCACTCCACAAACGCCTTTCGGCAAAGCACTGTAAAACGGCTTATGATTTTGTACAGCTCCCCGATATGTGGGTTCGTAAAACGTTTTCAATTACAGAATGGAAACTAAAAAAAGATTTGGAAGGCATCTCTAAAATTGAGACGGAAACCATTAAAAACAAACGCGCGATTGCCACCACTCGAAGTTTTGAGTCAACCATTACGGATGTTGAGGACCTCAAAGAACGCATCTCTACATTTGCTTGTAGCGGTGCCGAAAAACTTCGTAAACAAGGGTCTAGTTGTCATATGATGATGATTTTTCTACGAAGTGATTACCATAAAAAAAATACCGAGCAGCACCGTGCCAGTGTGGTGGTTAACATTCCGTTTCCGACCAATTCTAGTTTAACGTTAAGTGTCAACGCTGTTAAAGCAGTTGCGTCGATTTATAAAAAAGGCATTCACTACAAAAAAGCAGGGGTGATTCTCACAGGAATTGTTCCAACAGATAACCATCAACTGCAGTTATTCAATCAAGAGGATCCAAAACACTTACCCTTGATGCGTGCGATTGATCATATTAATAAAAAGTACGATAGCCCTAAATTAAAATTAGCCAATCAAGATTTACAACGCACATGGAAAATGCGTCAAGAACATTTATCACCACAGTACACGACTAAATTAAAAGATATAATTACAATTCAATGTCCATAAAACCAACCACTACACTAACGTTTTTTACGCCTGAAAACTTCAATACGCTAGGCGCAGTTTACTTTGATACAGGAATCTCAGCAGGGTTTCCATCGCCAGCGGAGGATTTTAAGCAGGAGCGCCTTTCGTTAGACAACGAGCTTATTAAAAATAAAGAAGCCACTTTTTTTGCACGTGTTAGTGGGCAATCCATGATTGATGCGGGACTCAATGACAACGATCTTTTGGTGATTGATCGGAGCCTTTCTCCAGCACACAATAAAATTGCGGTTTGTTTTTTAGATGGAGAATTTACAGTCAAACGTCTCAAGGTTGAAAAGGATGAGGTTTGGTTACAGCCCGAAAACAAAAACTATCAGCCCATTAAAATCACAGAAGAAAATGACTTTGTGATTTGGGGAATTGTTACCAATGTTATTAAAAAAGTATAAGCTTATAGTTGCTTGCGAAGTCGAGCGACAGGAAGGTCTAATTGCTCGCGGTATTTAGCAATTGTTCTTCGTGCGATTGGGTAGCCTTTTTCTTTTAAAATGAGTGCCAACTTTTCGTCTGTAAGCGGTTTTTTCTTGTCCTCTTCGACGATCACCGTTTTTAGAATACTTTTGATTTCTCGTGTTGAAACTTCCTCACCTTGATCATTGGTCATGGACTCACTAAAAAATTCTTTAATTAACTTGGTTCCGTAAGGTGTGTCTACATACTTGCTGTTAGCGACGCGGGATACGGTCGAAACATCCATTTCTATTTCATCGGCAATATCCTTCAAGATCATGGGTCTTAGTTGTTCCTCATCGCCCGACAAAAAGTACTTTTTCTGATAATGCATAATAGCACTCATGGTCACAAATAAGGTTTGTTGCCGTTGCCGTATGGCATCAATAAACCACTTGGCAGCATCTAATTTTTGTTTGATAAATAGAACAGCTTCTTTTTGAGATTTTGTTTTTTCTTTGGAAGCTTTATAGCCTTTTAGCATTTCGTTATAAGGCTTCGATACGTGAAGCTCTGGCGCGTTTCGTCCATTGAGACTCATTTCTAATTCACCTTCTACAATTTTGATGGTGAAATCGGGAACCACATGTTCAATAGAGCGGGTGTTGTTAGAGTAGGAACTCCCAGGCTTAGGATTCAAGCGTTCAATTTCTGAGATGGCATCCTTCAGTTGTAACTCCGTGATGCTAAATTTATGTAAGAGTTTTTTGTAGTGCTTTTTAGTAAATTGTTCAAATCCCGATTCAATGATTTTACTCGCAAGTGCCGTATGGGGTGTTTGCGTTTTTCGATGCAATTGAAGGACTAAACACTCTTGAAGATTTCTAGCACCGACGCCTGCAGGGTCTAATAAATGAACCACTTTAAGGACGGATTCAATCGTTTTTTCGTCGGTATAGATGTTTTGAGTAAAGGCCAAATCATCCATAATATCGAGCAGTGGACGTCGAATGTAACCGCTATCATCGATACTTCCAATTAAGAATTCAGCAATTTGATAATGGGTTTCTTCTAAGGGAAATGTGTTGAGTTGGGCAATAAGGTGTTGTGTAAAAGAGGTGCCAGAAGCATAAGGCATTGTTTTTTGTTCGTCATCTGCACTATAATTATTGGCATGAAGCCGGTATTCTGGAATTTCATCATCACTCAGATACTCATCGACATTGATGTCGTCCGTATTGATTTGCTCATTATCTAGGTCATTTTCATTGGAGTCAAACTCATCTTCATAGGATGTTTCTTGATCCTTTCCGCTTTCAAGCGCTGGGTTTTCTTCGAGCTCTTGTTTGAGGCGTTGCTCAAAAGCCTGTGTAGGCAACTGTATCAGCTTCATCAGCTGAATTTGCTGAGGCGATAGTTTTTGTGATAATTTATAGTGTAGATATTGCTTTAGCATTAATTATTTGGGTTTTTATAAAAATAAGAAAAAAACACTATAGTATATGTTAAGCAGCATTGTTTTTAAGCAACCATCTCTATATTGAGATTTAAAAATCAGCATTAAAAGGGGTTCGAGGATAAGGAATGACATCTCTAATATTGCCCATGCCTGTAGCAAACATGACGAGCCTTTCAAATCCGAGTCCAAACCCAGAATGCACAGCAGTCCCGTATTTTCTTAAATCTAAATACCACCAAAGGTCTTCCTCTGGAATATCCAGTTCTGCCATTTTTTCTTTTAAAACGTCCAAACGCTCTTCACGTTGCGATCCGCCCACAATTTCCCCAATTCCTGGGAATAAAATATCCATGGCTCGGACTGTTTTCCCGTCTTCGTTGAGGCGCATATAAAACGCTTTAATTTTGGCCGGATAATCAAATAGAATGACCGGACATTTAAAATGTTGTTCGACCAAAAACCGCTCGTGTTCACTTTGTAAATCGGCGCCCCATTCGTCAATAATATATTTAAATTTCTTCTTTTTATTAGGTTTGCAATTTCTCAAAATATCAATGGCTTCGGTGTAGCTAACGCGTTTAAAGTTGTTGTCAACAATAAAGCGAAGTTTTTCTGTTAGCGGCATTGGTGCGCGTTCATTTTGTGGTTTCGATTTGTCTTCTTGCTCCAGACGTTGCTCTAAAAAGGCCAGATCTTCTTTGTTGTGTTCCAACACATAACTAATTACAAACTTCATAAAGTCTTCTGCAAGGTCCATATTTCCTGCCAAATCCATAAAGGCGACTTCGGGTTCAATCATCCAAAACTCGGCTAAATGTCGCGAGGTGTTTGAGTTTTCGGCTCTAAATGTCGGTCCAAAAGTATAGACTTTTCCCAAGGCCATCGCATAGGTTTCTGCTTCGAGTTGCCCAGAGACAGTTAGGTTGGTTTCTTTTCCAAAAAAGTCTTTTGAATAATCCACATCGCCAGCGTCCGTTAGTGGTGGGTTTTTTGGATCTAAAGTGGTTACTCTAAACATTTCGCCCGCACCTTCGGCATCACTTCCAGTGACAATTGGAGCATGCATATAATAAAACCCATTTTTATTAAAATAGGAATGAATCGCAAAAGAGAGCGAAGAACGCAGTCGCATCACGGCACTAAATGTGTTTGTTCGTGTACGCAAATGTGCTTGTTCTCTTAAAAACTCTAACGAATGACGTTTGGGTTGTAAGATGGTTTTTGAAACCTCTTCGGGATCAGCATCTCCTAAAATGTCTATAGAGCTCACTTGAACTTCTACAGATTGTCCTTTTCCTTGGCTTTCAACCAATCCGCCTTTTATATGAACCGCAGCGCCTGTCGTAATGCGTTTTAACAAGGCCTCATCTATGGTTTCAAAGTCGACCACACATTGGATACTTTGAAGGCATGAACCATCATTAAGTGCTATAAATCGATTGGCTCTAAACGTTCGAACCCATCCTTTGACTTCGATGTCCGTATGTTTGAGCTCTTGAGTTAATAAATGTGCAACGGTGCTGGTGGTCATAAGTACAATTTTTTAATTCTACAAATATATAGTTTTAAGCGAAACGAATTGATTCTGTTTTAGTCTTCTTCAAACGCTTCCCCTTCTGGGATGATATTCAATGCAGGTTTCTTTAAAACTTTCTTGTTTGCAATGCTACGTTCTAACGACAACAATAGGCATGGTAATAACAGTAAATTAGCCAACATTGCCAGTAATAAGGTTGCTGAAATTAAGGCGCCTAAGGCTACGGTTCCTCCAAAGTTTGAAGTGATAAAAACCGAAAACCCAAAGAATAATACGATGGATGTATAGAACATACTTACCCCAGTTTCACGAAGTGCAGCAAATACAGATTTTTTAATTTTCCAATGGTTGGCCAGTAGCTCTTGTCGGTATTTTGCCAAAAAGTGAATGGTGTCATCTACAGAAATTCCAAAGGCGATACTAAAAACTAATATCGTTGACGGTTTTATGGGAACCCCTAAGTAGCCCATCATTCCTGCCGTGACTAATAATGGCAGCAAATTAGGAATCAAGGAAATAACGATCATTCGAGACGATCGAAACATATAGGCCATAAAAAGAGAAATCAAAAAGATCGCTAAGGCCAATGATAAGACTAAGTTTCTTACTAAATATTTGGTTCCTTTTTGAAATAAATACGCTTTTCCAGTGATCGAAACATCGTACTGCTTTTCAGGAAATAATTTATCGATTTTTGCGAGAAGATCTTCTTCAATACGCTCCATTTTATCGATCCCAGCATCTTTCATAAACGAGGTGATTCGTGCATAGCGCCCCGTACTGTCGACAAAGTTTTTTAGGAGCTCAACATCAGTAGAAGCGTTTTTTGCATAGGATAAAATGAAACTATTTTCTTGTGCGGAAGGCAGCTGATAATATTTTGTATTGCCATTGTAATATGCTTGTTTAGAATACTTTACTAAACTGACGACCGAGAGGGGCTTTGAAAGTTCTGGAATTTCAACAATCAAGTCTTCTAGCGCACTCATTCGCTTTAAGGTTGAGAGTTTCATCACTCCTTTTTTTCGTTTGGTATCGATTAAAATTTCCAGAGGCATCACCCCATTAAACTCCCGTTCATAAAACGCTATATCTTTATAAAACTCTGCTTTTTTAGGCATGTCTTCAATTAAACTTCCGGTAGTTTCAATTTGAAAAATTCCAATGATACTGACCGTTAGTAAAATAATAGCCGTAGCATATATGGTGATATTTTTATGTTTGACAGTGTGCTCGATCCAATCGCCCAATTGATTGATCCAACGCTTATTCAAATGCTCTAAATGCTTCTCTTTTGGAATTGGCATAAAACTATAAATCACTGGAATGATAAACAAACACAATAGGAAAATTGCGATGATACTTAGGGAGGCCACAATGCCAAATTCGGTTAGTAATTTGCTTTGTGTAATGATAAATGTTGCAAAACCAGAAGCCGTTGTGACGTTGGTCATTAAGGTGGCGTTTCCTACTTTTGAAATAACCCGTTGTAGCGACTTCGCTTTATTTCCATGTTTGTTGACTTCGTGCTGGTATTTATTAATCAGAAATATACAATTTGGAATCCCAATCACAATAATCAAGGGGGGAATCAAGGCCGTAAGTACCGTGATTTCATACTCTAATAATCCTAAAATTCCAAAGGTCCACATCACTCCAATAACCACAACAGTCATGGAAATAAAAGTAGCCCTATAAGATCTAAAAAAGAAAAAGAAAATAAACGAAGTGAGTAAAATAGCCGCTAAAATAAACGTGCTAATTTCATCCACGATATTTTGAGAATTCAGCGTTCGCACATACGGCATTCCAGAGACACGGACATCTAAATCATACGCTTGCTCAAACGCTTTTACTTTAGGAATCAGCTGTGTTTCAATAAACGCTTTTCGTTCGGGGGTGTTGACAATCGTTTTATTTAGGTAAATAGCCGTTCGAATGGCTTCTGTGTTTTTATTAAAAAGAATGTTGTCATAAAACGGATAGTCTTGAAAAAGTGCTTTTTTTAGACCCTCTAGTTCCACTTGAGTTTGAACTGAATCTTTAATAAATGGAACGAGGTCAAATCGCTTTTTTTGTTCATTTTTGATCAGTTTCTGTAAATCTTTGATCGTAATGACGGCTTCAACGTTCGGGTGGCCATCAAAACTTTTGGAAAAAGTGTTCCAAGCATTCAGTTTTTCGACCGTGAGCAGCGTACGATCTTTAACGCCTATGACAATCAAATTACCTTCTTCACCAAAAATATCTAAAAAATGATTGTATTCTAAGTTGATGGGATGATCGTCGGGTAATAAATTCGCTTCGGTATAGGTAAAGCGCATATTGTTCCACTGCATGGAAAAAAAAACAGTAGTAAGCACTACAGCAATAAGAATGACAATTCTGTTCCTAAGAATCAGTCTTGCAACGGTTTCCCAAAAACCGTTTGAAAAGAGTTTAAACATAGCCTATTTTGATGGGCTCAAAGGTAAATAAAAGGAATCTAAAAGAAGGGCATGGAGTGTTTAATTTCTATACTAAAAAATTAAATAAGTGTGGGATTAAACCTTGAGGATTTCAATTTCTTTTGAAACGAATAATTCGTCAGCTTTTTTAACATGAGCATCCGTTAGTTTTTGCACATCCATTTCAGCATTTTTTTGAAGATCTTCTGAGGCATCTTCGATATTTTTGATTTCCGAATTCGCATCTTTTCTGGCGGCGCGTATCGAAATTTTTGCTTCTTCAACTTCAGACTTCGCTTGTTTGGCCAATTCACGGCGGCGTTCTTCTGTTAATGGCGGTACATTGATAATGATGGTTTCGCCATTATTCATTGGATTAAATCCTAAATTGGCAACCATAATAGCGCGTTCTATTTCTTGTAACATGGCTTTTTCCCATGGTTGAACGGTAATGGTTCGTCCATCCGGGGTATTAACATTTGCAACTTGAGTTAAGGGTGTTTGAGAGCCATAATAATCGACCATCACACTGCCCAACATGGCTGGACTTGCTTTTCCGGCACGAATATTCACAAATTGTTTTTCTAAATGCTTGAGCGCATTTACCATCGCTTCTTTTGTGCTTTCCAGTATAAAATCTATTTCTTCGTTCATTTTAAACGTTTTAAATCTCTAATTTTTTTCTAACTT
>Ga0209196_1001334_pt1 | contig 17759 bp, 16 predicted proteins | sample COGITO_mtgs_1105_5_FD_184801 | JGI IMG/M metagenome (GOLD analysis project Ga0209196, IMG submission 184801) | Pelagic marine microbial communities from North Sea - COGITO_mtgs_110509 (SPAdes) (version 2) | ecosystem: Environmental > Aquatic > Marine > Epipelagic ... | reverse complement strand
CTATTCAACCAATGGTTGATAAATTTGTGAAAAACAAAAAAATAATAGCTATTGTCTTACTTCCATTATTCTTTATTATCGCGGTATATACACTTGCAGATTGGTCTGCAGGAATTTATATATTCTCTAACAAATTACCAACATTTGAGAGTATTAATAATCTGTTTTTTGATGAGTTTTTTACAGTCTTAATTTTAGTGGATGTGGTGCTGCTTTTATTTTCATTTTTTTACACAGATCAGTTTCATAAGATTATTAGAAACTCTGGCTTTGTTATTTCAACAATTTTAATACGGATGTCTTTTGGAGTAAGTGGTTTAATTAGTACAATTTTAATTGTTGTGGCTGTGCTCTTCGGTTTAGCAATCATAACCATTCACAATAAATACGAAGCAAACCCACTGCCTGAAAAAACTATTTAAACTTCAATTAAAAAAAGGAAAATCCAATACCAATTGAGACACTGTCTAATTTATTGTTTTTAAAACCAACAATCCCTTTTCTGTGAAAATCTATTCTAAAAGTGGTATTCAGTCTATCTTCTCCCCCTGCTTGAATTCCTAAACCAATGCCGTAATAATTTCCATCGGGGTAATTAGATGAGGGTGTCCACATTTTTCCACATCTCACTTCAATAAAATGGGTGCTATCGTCTTGTTCTGTGATATTATATTTTAAACTCCCGTAGGTCGGAAAAGCTTTGATGTCATAATTCCAATGCAAATCATACCCAGAGTTAAAAGCTACTGCTATCCTTTTTTTGAACTCATAACCAAATCCAACTCTAAAAAACAATGCCGATGGCACAATTAAAGGTCCGTTATCATCATCCGGTCCAATTTGATAATTTTCATTAATACCTAGAGTAAAATTTATATCTCCTGTAAAAAAAGGTCTTCCTAATTTTTCTTGAGAGCTAGAATATTGATAAATCAAAATAGCAATTAAGGCAAGTACTAATCTTTGCATAGGTAGTTTTTATATTGTTAAACCTAGCAATAACTATTCCGTTTTAAGTTTCTTCTCAAAAATTACAAATAATGAAATTAATATGTAATTTTGCAATCATCTATGAGCATCATTTCTAAAGACATACAAAAGGCAGTACAATTATTAACTGAAAACCAGTTGGTGGCCATACCAACGGAGACGGTTTATGGTTTGGCAGGAAATATTTTTAGCGAAAAAGCAATTAAAAGTATTTTCTCTACGAAGAAACGTCCATTTTTTAATCCTTTAATTGTGCACATTCCTTCTATTGATTCTTTAAGTGATCTTGTAACGCATGTTCCTGAAAAAGCAAAATTATTAGCTGCTGCTTTTTGGCCGGGTTCTCTGACGTTGGTTTTAAAAAAGAGCAACAAAATTCCTGATTTAATTACCGCAGGAAAAGACACTGTTGCAGTTCGTGTACCAAATCATCCTATAACTTTAGCCCTATTAAAAAAATTACCCTTTCCTTTAGCGGCGCCAAGTGCAAATCCTTTTGGAAGTATTAGCCCTACAAAACCAACACACGTAGAAAACTATTTTAGGAATAGCATAAAGATGGTTTTAGACGGTGGTTCTTGTGCAAATGGAATTGAGTCTACCATTATTGGTTTTGAAAATGAAGAACCTGTTATTTACAGATTAGGTGCTTTACCTTTAGAAGAAATTGAAGCTGTAGTTGGTGCGATTTCTATCAAAAATAAAAAAGAAGAAAAACCAGATGCCCCAGGAATGCTGGCTAGACATTATGCACCTAAAACAAGTACTTTTTTAGTTGATGATGTTGCTGCGGAAGTTAAAAAACATTCCGAAAAAAAAATTGGTGTCCTAGTTTTTAAATCTTCTTTAAATAACGAAAATATTACTGAAATAATCTTATCTAGAAAGGGCTCTATGCAAGAAGCTGCTGCTAATTTGTATGCCGCAATGCATGAGTTAGATTCTAAAAATCTAGACATTATCATTGCAGAACGTTTTTCTGAATTTGGCCTAGGAAAGTCTATCAATGACAGACTACAACGCGCAACATTCAAGTAAATTACCTTACAAAACGATAGGTTGCTTTTATTAGAAAAGTATCACTGGCAGGAATATCAAAAACCTGATTACGAACACTATCCGTAAGAGAATCATTAAAATCTTGTGAACCAGCAGAGCCTCTTGACCAAACAAAAAACAACTCAGAACCCGGAATATATTCCCAACGTAACACTAAGTTTGTTTGCAATTGCACAAAAGAAAAATCTGGTTTTTTAAAAGCATAATCTAAATTTCCATTCATATTATCATCTACTAAATAGCCCCCGTTTGGAAAATCATATTCTAATTTTCCATCATTATTTAAATCGATAGCAATGGGGTCGTTTGTATAAGAAATTTGATTTTCATCATATAAAGTAATACGCTCACTAAAAGAACTTGCTGTAGGATTATTTACAAAATTAAAATCCGAGTACCTTCCTCTAGAGATAAATGGTTGTCCGTAAAATTGTACAGAAAAATTCGGATTTAAACTGTAATTTAATCGCAGTGTCGTAGACCAATTTTGATTATTAATTTGTCCTAAAACATATCTTTTTTCAGCGCCAAAGTTTGTTGTTGTGATATACTGTGTTTTATCTACGGTTTGCTGTAATTCTGTATTTAAAGACATGCTGAATGCGTCAAAAGGTTGGTAATTCGTTCTAACAACATATTTACTTAAATTATTTATATTTCTCTCTGTTTTCCGTTTTATATACCCTACAGTAAAACTCAACTTTTTAGTACTATCAGAATTAAGAAAAAAGTACACAAAATCTTTATTTGCAAATCTCCAACGTGGTCCACCTCTTAAATATGCATTTTCGTACAGTAAAGGATTATGACCAAGTCCTAAATTTGTAGACCAATTGTTTATCCAATCTATTCTTCCCTCTAATTTATACTCCATTTCATTTTGATTTCCTTGAAAATCAAAATTTGATAACTGTTCTAAACTAACTTTAATATCTCTGTAGATTTTTGTAGGAATTTGCCACAAGTAGTTTATTTCTGCAAACTGAATAATTTCATCTGTTTTGCGCAAAAAACCTACATCATTTAATTCTAATTCTGGTGACCGCCAAACAAGTCCGCCATTATATCTCCAATTTCCACCACCTTGTTTTCCGATATTAATTTTACCTCCTGTACCTGTTAAAGAGGTTCTAGTTGGATCTACATTCACATGATCTGCATCTGTTCTCTGGAATAATCTTGTAATAGAACGCTGCGTCCTTTCAATAGCTTCCTTACTTCCTGTTACATAACTTATGATTGTATTTCCTTCAATATAAAAGTTTCTATTTTTCCAGGTATGTCTAAAGTCCATTCCACCAGTGTATGCTGCTTTATGTAATTCCGAAAAATTACCATTTAAATTCCTGTTGGTTGCTGTAAAAATTCCACCTAGATAAGAATTGCGTTCATTAAAATCTTTCTGAGCTCTAGCAACAAAATAATTAGTTAATGGTTCTACAATTTCTTCTCTTGTATTGCCATCTGTCTGTTTTATTTCTGCAAACTCATTTGCCGTAACACTTTCTAAAAAGCCAACAGACCAACCATTTTTAGTTTTTCCAGAAAATTTTGTAGCACCCAAAATTTTAGAATTCTTTGGTATATCTGCATATTCACCCTCTGCTAAAGTTGGATCTCTATGCGGATTCCTACCAATTCTTCTGCTATAAAAAAGATTATCTCTTCCGTCTGCAAATTCAAAATCAAAAATATTTTTATTTTCCACAAAAAAAGGTCTTTGTTCTCTAAAAAAAATCTGAAATCCGTCTAATGCAATAGTTCCTGGATCTGCTTCTACTTGTCCGAAATCTGGATTTATTGTTAAATCTAAGGTCAAGTCGTTGGTAATTCCAATTTTTGCATCTAAACCTACATTCACTTTAAAATCACTTCCATCTCTGTATGGGTTGTTTCCTTCCTTCGGATAAGAATCATTTTGCAAAACTGTATAAGGTTGAATTTCTAATTGCTTTTGTAATTTTAAATTTATCAAACCGTGTAATTCTCCAGATTCACTTATAAACCCTGCTTTATCATTCGGAATTCTTTGCCAAAGAGAACGCTCATTTTTTCTAAATATATTTCTAACAACATTAAATCCCCAAATTTGTTCTTCTGCATTTCCAAATCTTAATTGGGTAAAAGGAATTTTCATTTCAGCTGTCCAACCTTTCTCATCTAAATGCGCATTTGTATACCAAATCGGATTCCAACTATCATCAATGTTTTCGCCATTTTCTGAAGCAATTTCCTCACCTTTTACACCCGCAGCAGTAGTTGTAAATATAAAAGCTGTTCTTTTATCATGATAACTATCTATAACCACATTTACTCTATCACCTGCAAAACCATCTCTTCTACTTAATCTTTGTTCTATTAATTCTGGATTCTCATCTAAAGCTCTTATAGCAATGTATAAGTAATTGGCATCGTAAATTACTTTGAATTTTGTTTGATACATTGGAGCAGTTCCCTCATTCGGCTCATTTTCTACAAAATCTGAAGACCAATCTACAATATCCCAAGCAATTTCAGATATTTTACCGTCTATAACGGGCACTTCAACTAATTTCTTAGTTGTATAAATTCTTTTTGAAATAGTATTTAACTGCGCATCTTGCGCTACAGTATTAAGTCCATAAAAAAGAATAATTAAAAAAAATGGAGTAAAAAATTTCATTGTTATTTTTATTAACTTTATCACTAAAAAAAATAGTGAACGAAGAAATGCTCCTGCAAAAGTACCCATCTATACTCTTAAAATATTCTTAAGATAATGTTAATTTTAACACGCATTTTATCATGACTAAAAAGTTCAAAAAATATCCTAAAACACTATTTGTCAATCAAATAAATAGCACTATATTTGCACTCCTTTTTTAAGGAAAATGATTTATTTTAATTTACAAAAACTAATAGTGTAATTATGAACACATTAAGTTACAAAACAGTATCAGCAAACAGCGCTACCGTAAACAAGGAGTGGGTTTTAGTTGATGCGGACGGGCAAACGTTGGGTCGTCTATCTTCTATAGTAGCAAAGCTAATTAGAGGTAAGTACAAACCAAACTTTACTCCTCACGTAGATTGTGGAGACAACGTGGTTATCATCAACGCAGAAAAAATTGTACTATCTGGAAACAAATGGAAAGAGAAATCTTACATCCGTCATACGGGTTATCCAGGTGGCCAAAGATCATTAACTGCAACAGAAATGTTTGAGAAAGATCCTACAAGATTAATCGAAAAAGCAGTAAAAGGAATGTTACCAAAGAATATTTTGGGAGCAGCGTTATTCAGAAACTTGTATGTTTATGCAGGTACTGAGCACAAACAAGCAGGTCAAGAACCTAAAGCTATTAACCTTAAAGATCTTTTATAATGGATATAGTACACAAAATTGGTAGAAGAAAAACAGCTGTTGCTCGTATTTATCTTTCAGAAGGTAAAGGGAACATTACTGTAAATAAAAAAGACTACAAGAGCTATTTTACAACAGGTACCTTGCAGTATAAAGTACAACAACCATTAATGTTAACAGAAAACTTAGAGTCTTATGATATTAAAGTTAATGTATACGGTGGTGGAATAACAGGACAAGCTGAAGCGATTCGTTTAGCAATCACTAGAGCACTAGTTCATATTGATGCAGACCATAGACTTATCTTGAAACCAGAAGGTTTATTAACGCGTGATCCAAGAATGGTTGAACGTAAGAAATTTGGTCAGAAGAAAGCACGTAAAAAATTCCAATTCTCGAAACGTTAATATTAAATGCAGAATTTATTCTGTATTCTATTATTTCGAGAACTGTTATTATTACACATAATTAATATTAAACAGTTTAGCATCTAAATATATAAGACTCCTTAAAGACTACTTATATATTGATTTCAAAACAGAAAGTAAACACATTTAAAAAATGGCAAACGTAAATATTCAAGAATTATTAAACAATGGTGTGCATTTTGGACACCTTACTAGAAAATGGAACCCTAACATGGCTCCATACATTTATACAGAAAGAAACGGTGTTCACATCATCGATTTGTATAAAACTGCAGCAAAAATAGAAGAAACTTCAGAAGCTTTAAAAAAGATTGCAAACTCTGGACGTAAGATTTTATTTGTGGCTACAAAAAAACAAGCTAAGGATATTGTTGCTGAAAAAGCGAAAGTTATAAACATGCCTTATATTACTGAAAGATGGCCTGGTGGAATGTTAACAAACTTTGTTACTATTAGAAAAGCTGTAAAGAAAATGGCTATAATTGATAGAATGAAAACAGATGGTTCTTTTGACGCATTATCTAAAAGAGAAAAATTACAAATCAATCGTCAGAGAGAAAAATTAGAAAAGAATTTAGGTTCTATTTCTGATATGACTCGTTTACCTGGTGCTTTATTTATAGTTGATATTAAAAAAGAACACATTGCTGTAGCAGAAGCTCAAAAATTAAATATTCCAATTTTTGCAATGGTAGATACAAACTCTGATCCAAGAGAAGTAGACTACGTAATTCCTGCAAATGATGATGCTTCAAAATCTATTAATGTGGTATTATCTTTTGTTACTGATGCAATTGCAGAGGGTTTATCTGAAAGAAAAGCAGACAAAGAGAAAGTAAAAGAAGCTCCAAAAAAGGAAGAAGCTAAAGTAGAAGCTCCAAAAGCGGAAGTTGCAGCTCCTGAAGTTGAAGAAGCAAAGGTTGAGGCTCCTGCAAAGAAAGAAGCTAAAGTAGAAGCTCCAAAAGCGGAAGTTGCAGCTCCTGAAGTTGAAGAAGCAAAAGTAGAAGCTCCTGAAAAGAAAGAAGCTCCAAAAGCAAAAGCTCCTAAAGCAAAAGCTCCTAAAAAAGCAAAAAAGAAAGCTGAAGTTGCTGAAACACCAGCGGAAGAAAAAAAATAATTTAAGAACAATTTAGAAACCTAGGTTTCTGAACAAAAAATAAGTGACATGGTAAAAGTAAGTGCTGCTGATGTTAAAAAATTAAGGGAAGCAACTGGAGCTGGAATGATGGACTGTAAAAAGGCATTAGTAGAAGCAGAAAATAACTTCGATGAAGCTATAAATATTTTACGTAAAAAAGGTCAGAAAATTGCTGCAAAAAGAGCTGATAGAGATTCTACAGAAGGAGTTGCAGTAACAAGAATTAATGACTCAAAAACAGAAGGCGTAGCTATTGTATTAGCTTGTGAAACTGATTTTGTTGGTAAAAACGAATCTTTTGTAGCTTTAGGTGGTCAATTTGCAGATATAGCATTAAACGTTGCAGATAAAGAAGCTTTCTTAGCTGCAGATTTTGGCGGTATGACGGTTGCAGAGAAACTAATTGAGCAAACTGGTGTTATTGGAGAAAAGTTAGAGATAACAGCTTTCGATAAAATTGAAGCTGCCTATGTTGGTGCATACACTCACATTGGTAAAATTGCTGCTCTAGTTGGTTTATCTACTGCAATAGATAATGCTGAAACTTTATCTAAAGATGTTGCGATGCAAGTTGCCTCTATGGGTGCAACTACATTATCTTATAAAGATTTTGATACTGCATTTGTTACAGCAGAAACTGAAGCTAGAATCGCGGTGATAGAAAAAGATAATATAGAATTAGGGAGATTAGGAAAAACATTAAAAAACATTCCTCAATATATTTCTATGTCTCAATTATCTGATGCTATTTTAGCTGAAGCTGAAGATGCTGCAAAAGCAGAATTAAAAGCTGAAGGAAAACCAGAACAAATTTGGGATAGAATCTTACCAGGAAAAATGGAAAGATTTATTGCAGATAACACAACTTTAGACATGGAACAATGTCTTTTAGATCAATCTTTTATTAAAGATGAGAAGAAAAACGTTGCACAATATGTTACAACATACGGTGATGTTGAAGTTAGTGGATTTAAAAGGGTAACTTTAGGATAACATAATTCTAAAAATTATATTTACAAACCTCGTTTTCATATTATTTGAAAACGAGGTTTTTTTTGTTCAGAAAAAAGAAAATCAAAAAAAAAACGTAATTTTACACAACTTAGAAAATAAACTATGCAATACAAAAGAATTCTTTTAAAATTAAGCGGAGAGGCCTTAATGGGCGAAAGGCAATATGGAATTGATCCTAAACGACTTGCTGAATATGCAAAAGAAATAAAAGAAGTAGTAGAAAAAGGTATCGAAGTTGCTATTGTAATTGGCGGTGGAAATATATTTAGAGGTGTTGCTGGAGCAGCCAACGGAATGGATCGTGTACAAGGAGATCATATGGGAATGCTAGCTACCTGTATAAATGGTTTAGCCTTGCAAAGTGCCTTGGAAGACGAAGACGTTCATACAAGACTTCAAACAGCCTTAGAGATTAAGGAAGTTGCAGAACCTTACATTAAAAGAAAAGCAATAAGACATTTAGAAAAAGGACGCGTTGTTATTTTTGGAGCTGGAACGGGAAACCCTTATTTCACTACAGATACAGCTGCTGTTCTGCGAGCGATAGAGGTACATGCAGATGCTATCTTAAAAGGAACTCGTGTAGATGGAATTTATAACGTAGATCCTGAGAAAGACGAAAGTGCGGTAAAATATGAAACTATTACATTTAAAGAAGTCATAGAAAAAGGCTTAAAAGTAATGGATATGACTGCCTTTACATTAAGTGAAGAAAATAAATTACCCATTATTGTATTTGATATGAATACAAACGGAAATCTATTAAAATTAGTTTCTGGAGAAAACATAGGTACAATTGTTAACACTAAATAACATAGAATCTTTAAATTAATTAGAAGATGAACGAAGAAATAGAATTTATATTAGATACAACTAAAGAAGCAATGACAAGTGCTATTGCTCATTTAGAAAAAGAATTAAGAGCTATTAGAGCTGGTAAAGCAACACCTGCAATGTTAGCGAATGTAATGGTAGATTATTACGGTTCTCAAACGCCATTAGGGCAAGTTGCAAATGTTACAACACCAGATCCAAGAACGATTGCGATACAACCTTGGGAAAAAAATATGCTACAACCAATTGAGAAAGCAATTATGATTGCAAATCTTGGTTTTAACCCAATGAACAATGGTGATATTATTATGATTAATGTACCACCATTAACTGAGGAAAGAAGAATTGGGCTAGCAAAACAAGCAAAAGCTGAAGCTGAACACGCGAAAGTTGGTATTAGAAACGCTAGAAAAGATGCGAATAACGATATTAAGAAAATAGATATCTCTGACGATTTAAAAAAGGACTCTGAAGCAGAAGTGCAAAAGCTTACAGATTCTTTTGTAAAAATTATAGAAGAAACACTTTCTGTAAAAGAAAAAGAAATTATGACTGTTTAAGAAGCTATCAAATTATAGAAAAGGTGTTTTTAAAAAACACCTTTTTTTTTGCTTAAAACTCATTTGGAATTTGGTTATATTTGCACAAATTATTTTCTATGAATTTTTGGACAAAAATTGCGAGTATTATTTTAAGAAATCGTTACCTGGTTTTAATAAGTATCGCAATTATTACTGGTTTATTAGCATCCCAAATGAAGTATATGAAATTTTCATATACCGAGGCAAATTTACTACCAGAAGATCATGAAGCCAATGTAGAATATAATAAATTTCTACAAATTTTTGGCGAGGAAGGTAATTTAGTTATTCTTGGGGTTAAAGATTCAACTGTCTTTACATCTGTAAAGTTTAATGCTTGGAATAAATTAGTAGTGCAATTTGATGAAAGAAAAGAAATTGACTTTACCATTTCTATTGCTGATGTAAAGAAGCTAAAAGCAGATAGAAAAAAGAGAAAGTTTATTCTAGAGCCATTATACAGTGAAAATCCTACTACAAAAGAAGAAGTAAATACAATTAAAAAAGAACTCTTTGAAAAGCTTCCTTTTTATGATAATATACTCTACAACAAAGAAACGGGTACTTTACAGACCGCTATTTATATTAAAAAGGAAATTATAAATACACCAGCAAGAAGAGACTTTATTTTTGAGATTTTAATACCTGCAATAAAAAAATTCGAAGAAGAAACTAATTTAGATGTGCGCGTTTCTGGAATGCCATATATTAGAACATTAAATGCCCAAAATATTCAAGATGAAATCATGCTGTTTGTTGGGGGTGCATTAGGAATTACAGCACTTATATTTTTCTTTTTCTTTAGATCTTTTCGAGCTACATTCATTACACTATTAGTGGTTATAATTGGTGTTATCTGGGCTTTTGGTTTTATTGGTTTATTCCGTTATGAAATAACGGTATTATCTGCATTAATACCACCTTTAATTATTGTCATTGGTGTGCCAAATGCAGTCTTCCTTATTAACAAATATCAGCAAGAAATAAAGAAACATGGGCAGCAAGCGAAAGCTTTACAACGCGTAATTTCTAAAATTGGAAATGCAACTTTAATGACAAATATTACAACGGCATCTGGTTTTGCAACCTTTGTTTTTGTGAAAAGTAATTTACTGCGTGAATTCGGAATTTTGGCTTCAGTAAATATTATCAGTATTTTTATATTGGCACTATTAATCATACCAATCATTTACAGTTTCATGCCAATTCCCAAGAAAAAGCATTTAAGCCATTTAGAAACAAAATGGATTGAGAATGTGGTTAATTGGATGGAAAAAATGGTGAGAACCAACAGAATTACTATATATTTTGCAACTGTTTTAGTAATTATATTAAGTATTATTGGTATTTATAAAATTACAGTTTCTGGGAGTTTAATTGAAGACATGCCCAAAAATAGTGATTTCTATAAAGATATTAAATTCTTCGAAAAAGAGTTTGGAGGAATAATGCCTTTAGAAATTTTAATCGATACTAAAAAGAATAAAGGCGTCATGAAGCTTTCCACTTTAAAAAAGATGGAAGAGCTGAATGAAACAATAGAAAGCTTTCCTGAATTATCAAAACCAATCTCTATAGTTAACCTAGTAAAGTATTCAAAACAAGCGTATTATAACGGAAATCCTAAATACTACCAATTGCCAACAAATCAAGAACAAAACTATATATTTTCATATTCTAAAAACTCCAGCAGAGATACCGGAATGCTAAAAACATTTGTAGATTCTACCGGACGTTATGCTAGAATTACCACTTTCATGAAAGATATTGGTACAGAAAAAATGGATATTATTCAAAAGCGTTTAAAGACAGTAATAGCAAAAGAATTTCCAGCAGATAGGTATACCGTATCATTAACTGGTAAAGCCTTGGTCTTTATAAAAGGAACAAACTATTTAATTAAAAACTTAGTCATTTCTTTATCGCTGGCTATTTTATTAATTGCCATTTTTATGGCTTGGATGTTTAGATCACCACAAATGATTTTAATTTCATTGATACCAAATATGTTACCATTACTAATTACAGCGGGTTTAATGGGCTTTTTAAACATACCTATAAAACCATCTACCATATTAGTATTTAGTATCGCATTTGGTATTTCCGTAGACGATACAATTCATTTCTTAGCCAAATATAGACAAGAACTTATTGCTAACAAATGGAAGATTAAACCCTCTGTATATTCTGCATTACGAGAAACTGGTGTAAGTATGTTTTATACTTCTATTGTGTTATTTTTTGGTTTTTTAGTTTTTACCCTTTCTAGTTTTGGTGGAACAATTGCCTTAGGTGGTTTAGTTTCTGTAACATTATTATTAGCGATGGTTTCCAACTTATTATTATTACCCTCTTTATTATTAACTTTTGAAAAGAAAATTGCAAATAAAAAAGTATTTAAAGAGCCTAAAATGAAAATTTTCCCTGCTAAAGAAGAAAAAAAAGAATAGGATATACCTTTTTATTGAGCTCTCGCTGGTTGCTTAATTTGCAACAATAAAGTATCTTTACTCTTTATAAAAAGATAATTTTCGAATACAATACACTTATAAATGATGACAAAAAATAGCGTAGCAGAATTATTAAAATCAGGTTCAGTTTTACAAGAGGTAATTATTAAAGGGTGGGTTAGAACTTTTAGAAGTAATCGTTTTATTGCTTTAAATGACGGGTCTACAATTAACAACATACAGTGTGTAATTGATTTTGAAAATACGCCAGAAGAAACTTTAAAAAGAATTACAACAGGAGCAGCGATATATATCAAAGGAATCATTGCAGAAAGTCAAGGTAAAGGACAATCTGTGGAGATTCAGGTTTCAAATATAGAAATTCTAGGAGATTCGAATGCCGATGAATACCCAATACAACCTAAAAAACATAGTTTTGAGTTTTTAAGAGAAAACGCACACCTCCGTGTAAGAACAAATACATTTAGCGCGGTAATGAGAGTGCGATCTAAGCTTTCTTTTGCAGTTCATAAATACTTTCAAGACAATGGGTTTAATTATGTAAATACACCAATTGTTACAGGTTCTGATGCCGAAGGAGCAGGAGAAATGTTTAGAGTTACGTCATTTGAAGATAATAAAGCACCGGTTACAGAAGACGGAAAAATAGATTACACAAAAGACTTCTTCGGAAAAGAAACAAATCTTACTGTTTCGGGTCAACTAGAAGCAGAAGCGTATGCAATGGCTTTAGGTAAAGTATATACTTTTGGGCCAACTTTTAGGGCAGAAAATTCAAACACAACACGTCATTTGGCAGAATTCTGGATGATTGAACCAGAGGTTGCTTTTATGGATTTAGATGGAAATATGGATTTAGCAGAAGATTTTATAAAATCTGTGTTAACTTATGTTTTAGAACATTGTAAAGAAGATTTAGCCTTTTTAGATGAACGTTTTATGCAAGAGGAGAAAACAAAACCTCAATTGCAAAGAAGTGAAATGAGTTTGTTAGAGAAGTTAAAATTTGTTGCTGACAACAATTTTAAAAGAGTTTCTTACACAGAAGCAATCGATATTCTGAGAAACTGTAAACCTAATAAAAAGAAAAAATTCCAATATCCTATTAACGATTGGGGAGCAGATTTACAATCTGAACACGAGCGTTTTTTAGTTGAAAAACATTTTAAATGTCCAGTTATTTTATTTGATTATCCAGCAGACATTAAGGCATTTTATATGCGTTTAAATGAAGATGGAAAAACAGTAAGAGCTATGGATGTTTTATTCCCTGGAATTGGAGAAATGGTTGGTGGTGCGCAGCGTGAAGAACGTTATGATGTTTTAGTAGAAAAGATGAAAGCCATGAATATTGACGGAAAAGAGCTTTGGTGGTACCTAGATCTAAGAAAATTTGGTACAGCCGTGCATTCTGGTTTTGGTTTAGGTTTTGAGAGACTAGTTCAATTTACAACCGGTATGGGAAATATTAGAGATGTAATTCCATTTCCAAGGACACCGCAAAATGCCGATTTTTAATTTCATTTATGTACCTTTAAAAATATGCTAAAACAAGGCTTAAGTTACAAACTCTTGCAAAAATTATCTCCTCAGCAAATACAACTGATGAAGTTAATTCAATTACCAACACAAGCATTTGAAGAGCGTTTAAAGCAAGAAATAGAGGAAAACCCCGCCTTAGATACTGGTAAAGAAAAATCTGAAGATATAGATGATGATTTATCAAATGAATTTGATGATGATGATAATGATAGATCCGAGAAGGATGAAGTAGAAGATATTAATATCGACGAATACCTTAGTGATGATGACATTCCAAATTATAAAACTCAAGCTAATAATTACTCGGAAGATGATGAAGAAAAAAATATACCTTATGCAGCAGGAACGAGCTTTCATCAATCTCTAAAAAATCAATTAAACACTTTTAGTTTAGACGAAGAGGAACAAGCTATCGCAGAATTTTTAGTTGGAAGTATTGACGATAGTGGTTATATCCGAAGAGAAATTATAAATTTAGTAGATGACTTAGCATTTACAGCCAATATTTTTACAACAGAAGAAAAGGTAATTATAGTACTTAAAAAAGTAGTACATACTTTAGATCCTTTAGGAGTCGGGGCTAGAGATCTTAGGGAGAGTTTAATCATTCAGTTAAAAGCGAAAGACAAAACAAAATATAGAAGTTTGTCTGTTGAGATTTTAGAAACTGCATTTGATCACTTTGTTAAAAAGCATTATAAGAAATTACAAGAAAAGTTTCATATTTCAGAAGATGAGCTAAAAGACGTTATTAAGGAAATATCTAAATTAAATCCGAAACCTGGCAGTTCTTACGCTGGCAACAATAAGATTGCAGAGCAAATTGTTCCTGATTTTTCAATTAAGATTTTAAATGGCGAATTAGATTTGGTTTTAAACGCTAGAAATGCACCAGAACTGCATGTTTCTAGAGAATACAACAATATGCTAAAGGGCTATCAAGAAGCCACAGTTAAATCAAAGTCACAAAAAGATGCTGTCTTTTTTATCAAACAAAAATTAGACTCGGCAAAATGGTTCATAGATGCTATTAGACAAAGGCAACAAACCCTTTTAATAACAATGAACACCATCATGCAATATCAATATGATTATTTTTTAACTGGAGATGAACGCAAGTTAAAACCAATGATCTTAAAAGATATTGCCGATAAGATTAATATGGATGTTTCGACTGTTTCTAGAGTCGCAAATAGTAAATATGTTTCTACGCCTTATGGAACAAAATTGATTAAGGAATTCTTTTCTGAATCTATGAAAAATGACCAAGGAGAAGACGTCTCTACCAAAGAAATTAAGAAAATATTAGAAAATGTAATTGAAGAGGAGAATAAAAAGAAACCTCTAACTGACGAAAAATTAGCTGGTATTTTGAAAGAAAAAGGGTATCCTATTGCAAGAAGAACTGTTGCAAAGTATAGAGAACAGCTAGACTTTCCAGTAGCACGACTTAGAAAAGAAATTTAATGAATCGATTTTACAAGACTATTTCCTTAGTGTTACACCCCATTATGGTGCCGACTATTGGTGTACTATTGTATTTATTAATAATACCAAATTCATATACAAGTAAACAAAAAACAGCGCTATTAGCACTCATATTTGTAACTACTTATCTTTTACCACTTCTCATATTAATACTGTTCAAAAAATTAAACTTAATAAATAATTTTAATACAAAAGGTATCAAAGAAAGAAAGGTACCAGTTGCGCTAATGATTATTGTTTTTTATCTATTAGGAAATACGATAGAAAATAATATTAAAATGACGGATATTAGTTTGCTTTTTTATACATCTAGTATCGCACTAACTTTCGTATATCTCTGTTTAGCGTATCAGTTAAAAGTAAGTATACATTTATTATCCTTAGGAATATCGACGGGATTTTTTATGTTGATAGGATTTATATATAATTATAGTCTTCCAATAGTAGTTATTGTAAATATATTATTAGCAGGAATTGTTGCTAATGCTAGACTACATTTAAAAATGCACCAACCTAAAGAAGTTTATTTAGGTTTTCTATCTGGTCTTATAGCACCCTTTGTAGTTTATAATTTCCTATAAAAAATAGAAAATTAATCCAAATTTTAAGATTTTCGTATCCACCGCTTTTTCGTTTAGAAGAGCATTCTTGAAAACAGGAGATAATCCATAAAAAACATTCATAGTAAACGCATCATAACCAGCAGATATAGTTAAACCGTATTGTAATTTATTATAAGAAGATACTTTTCTATATTTAATTAGATTGCTATTAGCGTCTATATATTGAAAATTATTATCTAGATTATAAAGGAATTTAACACCCGTATAAATCCTCCAGAAATTATATTTTATAGCAGTAGATGTTCGCCATCTTATCTCAAAAGGGAACTCTAAATTATAGGATTTAAAAATATTTTCAAAAGTTGTAATATCATTCGTAAAAACAGTAGTTCCGCCTACTTTATCTACTTTTAATTCATGATTAAAAAAGTCATATCCAAGACCAATTCCTCCTGCGATAGCAATAGTACCGCTTTTATTTAAAATAACATCTTTTATAAAACCCCCAGATAGCGCATATGAAAACTTGCTTTTTGTAATTCCTGTAGGTTGATTATACAATTGACTGTAAGAAACTGAAAAATAAATTTGATCATCTGCATACCTGTCTCCTAGACTCAAAGAATCTTTTTGAGCAAACGTTAAAAAGGGAATTACTAAAAAATATAAAAGAATAAATAGATTTCTCATAATATGAATAAAGAATATGAAAGATACAACAAATCACCTTTTGTAAGAAGGTTAAATTTAATACCAAAAAAAAGGACAATTCATAAGAATTATCCTTTTATATTCAGATATTAAAAATTGTTTATTCTGCAGCCTTTGAAGCAGAATAACTAATTTTTAATGCATTTACGTCTCTTAGTTTCAATCTAATATCAATAATTGTACCCACATTAGATTCTTTATCCGCCTTAATAGAAGTTGTCATATATGGCACTTCAGCTTCAGAAACCTTAGATCTTTCGTTTATGATAAAAGCAGGTACATCATTTGCAGTTGCTATTTTATCATTCAACTGAATTCTATTATAAGCAGTACCGTGTCTTGTTGCATCCTTAGATTTTCCAATATAGATGGTACTTACCAAACTTTTATGCTCTAGCTTTTTAACTTCTGTTGCATTTGGCAATCTTGGTGGATCAATTTTTAATTCCGTTTCTCTCATGGTAGTGGTTACCATGAAGAAAAACAACAACATAAAAACGATGTCCGGCAAGGATGCAGTATTTACTGCTGGCATTCCTTTTTTCTTTTTTCTAAATTTAGACATTTAGCTGTGTTTTAAAAATTAATTAGAAGATGTAGGCTCAGAATCCGAAATAATTTCTGGATAACTTCTCTTAATATCTTCAACTTTTTTCTTTAATTCTAGATTAGCTCTATCATCCTTATAAGAATCTTCTAACTCAGGAAAAGGAATTCCGTAACGTTCTTTTGACAGTATGTTACGTAAATCAGAATACGCTCTTATAAGTTCATTTTGAACCTTCAAATAAGTACCATATTCCGTTCCTCTATCACTCTGCACAGAAATAATAGCCTTGTTTGGGTGATCTGAAGACTTTATACTTCTCTCGCCTTTGCAATAATTACAAGGACCAGTTGGCTCACCTTCATCTATTTTACCATCGCCACCGCCATTATCTATAAAAGCAACTGCAGCATCTTTAAGTTCATCAATATCCATTCTAACTCCTTCTACTAAAAGTTCATTATTTCTATTAATATTTACCTCAAAAATATTTTTTTCTTTTATAATTGGTGGTACGTAATCTTCTGGTGGTTTTTCCGACAACTTCTTAGAAACACCTGAATCTACATTCATGGTAGTGGTTACTAAAAAGAAAATTAATAACAAGAAGGCAATATCTGCCATAGAACCTGCATTAATTTCTGGATTCTCTCTTCTTGCCATAATATTATGATTTTATTAAACCTTTAACTAAATCTGCTACGAAGAAAGTTAAACCTATTCCTCCTAGAATGATACTAAACCAGATACCGGCTCCTGTAAATTGATTTATAGAAGAACCTGCTTCTCCACCTTTTAATATAGTATTTGCGTTATCAATAACAACATTACTGTCTGCCATGAAATAAGCTACTACAAATAATACACCTAAAGAAAGCACACCTAATAAAGTCTTCTTTAGATTTTCTGGATTTTTAAACAAACCCCACATGGATAAAACAAGTGTTACAAGTATTACTCCGTATAATAAGTACTGAGAAAAAGACACCAAAGGGCTCACAACACTATTTTGTACAGCCACGTCATTTTCTACAGCATCTTCTCCTGCCA
>Ga0209196_1001330_pt1 | contig 17783 bp, 17 predicted proteins | sample COGITO_mtgs_1105_5_FD_184801 | JGI IMG/M metagenome (GOLD analysis project Ga0209196, IMG submission 184801) | Pelagic marine microbial communities from North Sea - COGITO_mtgs_110509 (SPAdes) (version 2) | ecosystem: Environmental > Aquatic > Marine > Epipelagic ... | reverse complement strand
GCTTAATTTCTACTTACGGTATTTTAAGCAGAGAAAAAGAAATGCATATTTTTGGTCCAAAAGGAATTAAAAAAGCGACTTTACAAATGCTTAAAATCTCTGAATCTCATGCAAAATTTAATATGGTATTTCATGAGCTATCTTCTAAAGAAAGTGAACTTATTTATGAAGATGATAAGGTTACTATTCATACCATTCCGCTAACACATAGAGTGTATACAAATGGTTATTTATTTACAGAAAAGCCAAAACCTAGAAAACTAAACATGCTGAATATTAGTGGATATGCAGAAATAGATAGAGCTGATTATTTAAACATCAAAGCGGGTAGAGATGTAACATTATCTTCTGGCGAAGTGATACCAAATACTTTATTAACCATAGATCCAACAAAACCATTAAGCTATGCATTTTGTAGTGATACAAGCTACAAACCAAACATAGTTCCCATTATAAAAAATGTAGATTTATTATATCATGAAGCTACATTTTTAAATGACAGACAAGATTTAGCTAAAAAAACGAAACATTCAACTTCTATTGAAGCTGCTCAAATTGCCAAAGATGCAAATGTTGGGCAATTAATTGTTGGACATTATTCAGGAAGGTACCCAGATACTTCTTTGTTTAAGAAAGAAGCAGAAACAGTTTTTAAAAATGTTTCTTTAGCAAAACCAGGAGCTATATTTAAGATAAACTAACCTTAATATTGATTGATTGCTAACAAAACTAAAGTACACGCAACCTCACTCTCTATATTATTTTTTTGCAATAACTTTACAAAGTCTGTATTCTCTGTACCCGGATTAAAAATAACTCTTTTGGGTTGTAAACTAATGATATAATTATAATACTCTTCTTGTCTTTTCGGATTTAAATACAGAGTAACAGTATCTATATTTTTATATGGAATCATCTCAGTATCAATAGTAATAGCTGCAACTTTACCTTTTCTTAAACCAAAAGCAACAACCGGTATACTATTTTCTTTTAATTTATTAATTACTTTAAAAGAATATCTATCCTCTTTTAAAGAGGCACCTAAAACTAAAGTCTTTTTCTGCATTCTATTTAATTTTCTACTTATTCGATACAACGTCAATTGAAGCTAAAATAGCAATTACTATATTTAATAAACAGAGTGAACCGATAAAAACTAAATTTAAGTTTTCATTTTCAAATGAAATAATTCCAGATAATTTATTCAACACAAAAAAAAACAATGCAATATTTGATAGTAGTAAGATGAGTTTATATTTTTTTTTCATTTTCTGATTTCAAATTAAAACAATAATCTAACCTCTTCTACCCATTCTGTTGTTTCTCATTTCTACCATTTTATTACGAACTGTTATAGTGTAGTCTTTTTTTGTAATTTCCGTTCCTTTGTCTGGTGCGTCTATAGCAATTGTTTTTTCTTTATTAAGTACAATTTCAGTACACAAAAGTGCAGTGTTTGCTGCACTTACCTCCAAGATTAAACCTGGCAAACCCCAAAATTCTGCTGGGCCTTGGGCAATTGGTATTTGTGGCGTATACCAAGCCTCTACTATAATCATTTTTTCTTCTGGTTCTTTTACGGCCTCTTCTTTATCATTACCATCATTTAAATCATTCCAAGAAAAATTATACCAATTTAATTCTGAAGTTGGTACAAAAGCTTTTGCCTTATAACAGGTATAGATTCCAATTTTTTTAGTTTCTGTTCCCAATGACCAATCTATGCGATATAAAGTGTCTTTCACTAAAAAACGCTTGCCATAAAATTCTTGAGCCTGCACCAAGGTACCCTCTTTTACATTTTTATATTGATCTCCTCTTGAAAAATAACCACCCCAAGAATCTGTTGCGCCAGCAATTGCATCTATCTTTTCTTCTTCTAAGAAAGTAGCTGCATTGCTATTAAAACTTAAAATATATGTTTTTTCTAACCGGTTTTTAAGACGCGCTGCAACCTCTTTTTTTCTAGCTTCGCTTAACCTTGCACCCCAAGAACCAAGATCCATTTTTGCTTTAGAAATGTAAGTTATCTTTCCGCTAAACTTTTGAGCACTTGTGTTTATTGTAAATAATGAGATGGCAATAATAAAAATGAATTTAATAAGATTTGATTTCATAATTCTTTTGGGTATTTTAAATATTCTTGAGTAAAAGTAAGTAAATAATAGACAATCATTTTTGCTTTCAGCAAATTAACCAAGTTTTACTCTTACCAAAATACTAATAATTTCTGTTTTATGTGTGAATTAAAAAAGCTTATAAAATGTAAACTTTTTTATTAAAAAGCATCTAAAAGCAGAGAAGTTATTACCAACGTATAATTACAGAACCCCATGTAAATCCGCTACCAAAAGCCGCTAAAACTACTAGATCATTGTCTTTTATTTTACCTTGTTCCCAAGCCTCTGTTAAAGCAATAATTACAGAAGCAGCTGTGGTGTTGCCATACTTCATTATATTATTAAATACTTGATCATTAGACAACTGAAACTTCTTCTGTATAAACTTTGCAATACGTAAATTCGCTTGATGCGGAATTAACATATCAATATCTTCTTTTTCTAAATTGTTAGCATGTAAACCCTCTACAATTGCTTCAGAAAAACGTGTAATAGCATGTTTAAATACAAACTGACCATTCATATACGGATAATATGAAATGTCATCAGGATTGTTAGCTTCTAAAATTTCTGGAACCCAACGTTGTGTAGAAGGCCCTTCTAAAACCAACTCTTTTGCATGTTTTCCTTCCGAATGTAAATGAGAAGATAGAATTCCTTTTCCTGCCTCTTCACTTCTAGAAAGCATAGCTGCTCCTGCTCCATCTCCAAAAATTACAGTCACATTTCTTCCTCTTGTTGATTTTTCTAACCCTCCCGAATGGTTCTCTGCGCCTATTACCAATACATTTTTATACATACCTGTTTTTATAAATTGATCTGCAACAGACATTGCATAAATAAAACCAGAACATTGGTTGCGCACATCCAACGCGCCAATTGTTGGCATGTCTAACATTTCTTGCACTTGCACACCACCTCCTGGGAAATACATATCTGGACTTAAAGTTGCAAATACAATAAAATCGATATCATCTTTTGTTAATCCTGCTCTTTCTATTGCAATTCTAGCTGCTTTTGCACCCATAACTGCGGTAGTATCTCCAGATTTAGGGTCTATCCAACGCCTCTCCTTTATACCTGTTCTTTCTTGAACCCATTCGTCTGAAGTCTCCATAAACTCCTTTAAATCATTGTTTGTAACAACGTTTTCTGGAACATAATACCCTAAGCCAGTTATTTTTGAATTATACATCCGATATACTTTTTTTACTAATTAGTGATATTAGTAAAAATAGTTAAATTTATTTACATTGTTATACTGTCTAAACGGTGAAAATTCTGTCATCTTGTCACAATAGTGTCTTTGGTATTTTTTTTGACTAGTATTATTAAAATAAATAAAATAAAGATAAATGGCAAAAGGAAATATTAATGTATCCGTAGAAAATATTTTTCCACTGATAAAAAAATTCTTGTACTCAGATCATGAAATATTCTTACGTGAATTAATTTCTAATGGAACAGACGCAACTTCTAAATTAAAGCATCTGATTGCTATTGGTGAGGCTGAAACTGTATTAGGTGATGCTAAAATTGAAGTAAGTATTGATAAAGACGCAAAGACAATTAGCATTAAAGATCAAGGTTTAGGGATGACTGCTGATGAAGTTGAGAAATACATCAATCAAATTGCATTTTCTGGAGCAGAAGAGTTTTTAGACAAATATAAAGACAACGAAGCAGGGATTATTGGCCATTTTGGTTTAGGTTTTTACTCTGCATTTATGGTAGCAGCAAAAGTAGAATTAATTACAAAGTCTTTTAAAGATGCACCTGCTGCTCATTGGACTTGTGACGGTTCTCCTGAATTTACTTTGGTAGAAAGTGATAAAGCTGATAGAGGAACAGAAATTATTTTACACATTGCAGAAGATTCTTTAGACTTCTTAGAAGATAGTAAAATTGAAGGTTTATTAAACAAATACAATCGTTTTAATCAAGTGCCAATTAAATTTGGAACGAAAGAAATTAACGATCCTGAATTTACACCAGCAACTACTAAAGATGCAGAAGGTAAAGAAACTACAGAAGCACACAAACAAATAAAGGTTGATAACATTATCAATAATACAGATCCTGCTTGGACAAAAATGCCTGCAGATTTAGAAAAAGAAGATTACGATAATTTCTACAGAGAATTGTATCCAACCCAATTTGAGGAGTCTTTATTTCATATTCACTTAAATGTAGATTACCCTTTTAACTTAACAGGAATTTTATTCTTCCCTAAGTTAAGTCCTTCTATGGATATGCAAAAGGACAAGATTCAATTGTACCAAAATCAAGTTTTTGTAACTGATAACGTTGAAGGAATTGTACCTGACTTTTTACAGATGTTAAAAGGGGTGATCGATTCTCCAGACATTCCATTAAATGTTTCTCGTTCTGGTTTGCAAGCAGATGGCGCAGTAAAGAAAATATCTGGTTACATTACTAAAAAAGTAGGTGATAAATTAGCTTCTCTATTCAAAAAAGACAGAGCAGATTTTGAAACAAAATGGAATGACATTAAAGTAATTATCGAATACGGAATGTTGTCTGAAGATAAGTTCTTTGACAAGGCGAAGAAATTTGCATTATACCCAACCGTAGCAGATACCTATTTTACTTTTGATGAATTAATTGAAAAAACAAAAGATTCTCAGACTGATAAAGATGGAAATCATGTTGTTTTATATACTTCAAATAAAGATGCTCAACACAGCTACATCCAAGATGTAACTGCAAAAGGATATGAAGTATTGGTTTTAGATTCTCCAATTATTTCGCATTTAATGCAAAAACTAGAGGGTTCAGCAGAAAAAGTGAAGTTTACAAGAGTAGATTCTGACCATGTTGATAATTTAATTAAGAAAGACGACAATGTAATTTCTAAATTATCTGAGGATGAGGTAGCTACTTTAAAACCAATTATTGAAGGTGCAGTTAATTCTAAAACATATACAGTTCAATTAGAAGCGATGGATTCTGCTTCTTCTCCATTTATAATTACGGTTCCAGAATTTATGCGCAGAATGAAAGAAATGCAGGCATCTGGAGGTGGTGGAATGATGGGAATGGGTAATTTCCCTGACATGTACAATTTAGTGGTAAACACTAATAGTCCGTTAGTATCTGACATCTTAAATAATAAAGATGAAGCGGCACAGAAACATTTAATCTCGCAAGCTTTTGATTTAGCTAAATTGTCTCAAAACCTTTTACATGGTGAAGAGTTAACAAACTTTATCAAACGTTCTTACGAGTTGATTAAATAAGAACAAAGTAGCTTTAAATATATAAACCTCTTTGTGAAAACAGAGAGGTTTTTCTGTATATTAGAGCAAGAGACAATTAATTTTAAGGAATAATTTTATAAGAGATGTTAGCCATTAAAAAAGCAACCCTAAAAAACGCAGGTTTGCTATCTAAACTTAGTATTGCCGCTTTTATACCAGCACATGGCCACTCTGCACCTAAAGAAGTTGTGGACGCATATATTGCAGCCAATTTTAGTGAAGAAAATTTTAGAAAAGAACTTTCAAATCCAAAATTTCAATACCATATATTGTATTATAAAGAGAAGATGGCTGGTTTTTCTAAAGTAATTTTTAATCAAAAAAACGAACATGTAGTAGATAAAAATACTACTAAAATGGAACGTTTATACTTATTGCAAGAATTCTATAATTTAGGGTTGGGCAAAGAATTACTGAACTTTAATATTACTTTAGCAAAAGAGAATAAACAAGCCGGAATATGGCTATTTGTTTGGATTGAGAACTCAAAAGCAATTAATTTTTATAAAAAAATGGGTTTTAAAGAAGCAGGGGAATATGATTTTGTATTATCACCTACAAAAAAGAATCCTAATCATGTTTTATATCTAAAATTTTAATTATATTTAATACTATTGAAAAAACATTATGAAATTATCAGAAATAAAAAATCATCTTTCTACTTTAAAAAATATTGCCTTTAAATTACCAAATGGAGCTTTAGTGCAGCCACATTTTCATGTAACAGAAGTAGGTAGAATAACTAAAGACTTTATTGATTGCGGAGGCAAGCGGAGAAGTGAGAGAGTTGTTAATTTTCAACTTTGGGAAGAAAAGGATTATGATCACAGATTGCATCCAGAGAAGTTATTATCTATTATTGAGTTGTCTGAAAAAATGTTCAAATTTGAAGATTTAGAAATTGAAGTAGAATATCAAGGAAAAGAAACTATTGGAAAATACGACTTAGATTTTGATGGCACCTACTTTTTATTAACATCTAAATTAACCGCTTGTTTGGCCGAAGATGCTTGCGGAATTTCGCCAGAAAAACCTAAAGTTGCTATTTCTGAGCTAAATAAAGCAAATTATTGTGCACCGGGTTCTGGTTGTTGTTAAAAAAATAAATATTGCTAACTTCTGAAAATATAAAACAACATAATTTCAAAAGTTAGCAAATATTTTACTCTTCTTCTATAGCCTTAGAATTTTCAGAATACGTTCTCCACTTTTCTAAACATGCCGTAATATCTTCCGGTACTTCAGAATTAAAACGCATAAACTCGCCTGTTGTAGGATGTGTAAAACCTAATGTTTTAGCATGTAAAGCTTGTCTTGGAAGCACCTTAAAACAATTATGTACAAACTGCTTATACTTTGTAAAAGTTGTTCCTTTTAAAATATCATTTCCTCCATACCGTTCATCATTAAAAAGTGTGTGTCCAATATCTTTTAGATGAACTCTAATTTGATGCGTTCTGCCCGTTTCTAACTTACATTGTACCAAAGTAACATAAGTTAAACGTTCTAAGACCTTATAATGTGTTACTGCGTGTTTACCAAAATCTCCATCAGGAAAAACAGCCATCTGCAAACGATTTTTTAAACTACGTCCTATATTTCCTTCTATACGACCTTCATCTTCTGATACATTACCCCAAACCAAGGCATAATATAAACGTTCTGTTGTTCTGTCAAAAAACTGACGCGATAAATTAGCCATTGCAGCTTCTGTTTTTGCAACTACTAGTAGACCACTTGTATCTTTGTCAATTCTATGGACCAAACCTGGTCTTTCGTTAGAATTGGTAGGTAAATTTTCTATGTGATGAATTAAACCATTTACTAAAGTTCCTGAATAATTTCCGTGACCCGGATGCACTACCATTCCAGCAGGTTTATTCACAACCATAACAGCGTCATCCTCATAAATAATATCTAAAGGAATATCTTCTGCAACTAATAAGTTTTCTGCTGGCGGATATGCTAAAACAATTCGGACAATATCGTTTGGTTTTACTTTATGATTCGATTTTACAGGAAGTTCATTCACCAAAACATTACCTGCTTTGGCAGCTTGCTGTAATTTACTTCTTGTAGCGTTTTCAATAAAATTCATTAAAAATTTATCTACTCTTAATGGCTCTTGTCCAACACTTGCTACAAACTTATGGTGTTCGTATAATTCTTCGTTCTCTAAATCTTGATTCTGATTTTCTTGCAAAATGACGCTTTTATTTTACTACTATTAATAGATTAATTGATAACTAACAATCAATCGCTGATAATTGAATTTTTACCCTTTACCGTTGCCTAAAACTAAATCCACACTAGATTTTAATGGCAACTTATCCCCTTCTTTTAAAATATTTCCCTTAAAACGCAAACCTCTCACTACATCTTTACCAATATCATTTACAAACGTAAAATCTATACCAACCTTTAAACCCATCGCTCTTAGCTGAGAAGAAGCTTGTCTTTTTGTTAAACCGTTTAAATCTGGTATAGTAATATCTCTATATTTCGAGGGATTTAAAGTAAGGTATATTTTACGCTTTTCTTTTACAAAATCTCCCGCTTCTGGTGTTTGCTCTATCACAGATTTTTTTGGATAGGCTGGATTGAAACTAGTACTGTCAATAATTTTATAATCTAAATCTAATTCTTTTAATGTTCTTTCAACCTCAACTAAAGTTAATTTCTGCAAATTGGGTACTTGTATTTTTTGATTATGATTTGTAGCAACTCCTAACCAGAATTTTAATCCAAAAACAAACAATAACAAACAAACAATAGCAATTGCTATTTGCACAAAAAAAGTTTTACTTTTTAAAAACTGGAACAAACTCATAAGCATTTTTTTAGTCTCACAAAGATATAAAAACTAAACGTTGCTATTTCTATTTATATTTTGATAAATTTGTTTTATTATTTTTATGAATATGAAGAAAAATATTGCCATTATAATGGGGGGTTATTCATCCGAAATAGACATTTCTATAAAAAGTGGAAACGTAGTCTATAGTCATCTAAACAAAGAAAAATTCAATGCTTTTAGAGTATTAATTTTAAAAGAAAAATGGGTTGTTTTAGATGCGCAAGAAAACGAGTTTCCTATTGATAAAAATGATTTTTCTTTCACACAAAATAACATTAAAACTACTTTTGATTGTGTATTTAATGCAATTCATGGCGCACCCGGAGAAAACGGACAACTATTAGCCTACTTTAATCTTATCAATTTAAAGCATACTTCTGCCCCATTTTATCAAATGGCCTTAACGTTTAATAAACGTGATACTTTAAGTGCTGTCAAAGCATATGGAATAAAAACAGCCGCGTCTATTTATTTAAATAAGGGTGATAAAATAAACCTAAATCATATTATAACTGCTGTTGGCTTGCCTTGTTTTATTAAACCAAACAATGCGGGTTCAAGTTACGGTATTTCAAAAGTGCATACAAAAAACGAGATTTTACCCGCATTAGAAAAAGCATATAAGGAAGATTCAGAAATTTTAATAGAATCTTTTTTAGACGGCACAGAAGTTTCTGTAGGTATTATTCAGTATCGAGGTGAAACAAAAGTATTGCCTATCACAGAGATTGTTTCAGAAAATGATTTCTTTGATTATGAGGCAAAATACGAAGGAAAGTCGCAGGAAATCACACCAGCTAGAATTTCTCTTACTCAACAAGCTAAATTGGAAAAAGTAGCTATAAAAGTATATGATATTTTAAATATATCAGGCTTTTCTAGATCTGAATTTATTTTTGTCGACTCAGAGCCTTATTTTATAGAAATAAATACAGTACCAGGTTTAACAGAAGAAAGTATTTTACCACAACAAGCGCAAGTAGCAGGAATTTCTTTAGCAGAATTATTTGAAAGTGCGATTGCAGCTGCTTTGTAATATTCCTTTTATAAGCTTATCTTTTAATTTTAAATTGACGTATAATTTACACCTAAATTGAGAACCATGAAAAAAGCAATATTTCCAGGATCTTTTGATCCAATAACACTAGGACATTATGATATTATAGAAAGAGGTGTTACGCTTTTTGACGAGCTAATAATTGCAATTGGTATAAATGCTGATAAAAATTATATGTTTTCTTTAGAAGAGCGTAAACAATTTATTACAGAATCTTTTGGAAATAACCCTAAGATAAAAATAGTAACCTATGAGGGATTAACAGTTCATTTTTGCCAAGAAAATAATATAGATTTTATATTAAGAGGCTTGAGGAACCCTGCAGATTTTGAGTTCGAAAAATCAATTGCCCACACCAACAGAGATCTATCTTCTATAGAAACTGTCTTTTTATTAACGGCTGCCAGTACTTCTTATATTTCTTCTTCTATTGTGCGAGATGTGATAAGAAACCATGGAGATTACACCAAATTAGTTCCAAAAACAGTACGTATTAAATAAAAGGTTTTATGAAAAAAATAATACTGATAAGCCTACTTATTCTTTCTTTTTCTTGCAAAAAAACAACAGAAAGTACCATCAATTTTACAACTCAATTCGAAAAGAAAGGAGGAATAGAAACTCCAAAGTACAAAGATATTATTTCTTATTACGAGCGGTTAGCTGCAGAATATTCGGAAATTTCTTTATTTTCTTTTGGCCAAACAGATGCTGGTAAACCTTTACATTTAGCAGTTTACAGTGCCGAAGGAATTTATAATGTTGATGAAATTACCAAATCAACAAAAAATAGAGTTTTAATAAATAACGGCATTCACCCTGGTGAATCTGACGGAATTGATGCTTCTATGTTACTGCTAAGAGATATTGTACAAAATGATTCTTTAAAACAAAAATATAAAAATTCTTTAATAGCTGTAATTCCTGTATACAATGTGGGTGGTGCTTTGAATAGAAACTCGCACACCAGAACAAATCAAAACGGACCGGTTTCGTATGGCTTTAGAGGAAATGGAAGAAACTTCGATTTAAATAGAGACTTTATCAAACAAGACACTAAAAATGCCGCGGCATTTGCAGAAATTTATCATTCCGTAAATCCTGATGTTTTTATAGACAATCATGTAAGTAATGGTGCAGATTATCAATATACACTTACCCATTTATTTACGCAACACAATAAATTAGGCGGTAACTTAGGTACATTTTTAGAAAATGAAATGCGTCCTGAAATAGAAAAATCTTTGCAAGAAAAAAAGATTCTAATAACACCCTATGTAAATGTTTGGGGTAATACACCTGAAGCAGGTTTTTCTCAGTTTTTCGATTCTCCAAGATATTCAACAGGCTATACAACCTTATTTCATACGTTGGGTTTAATGGTAGAAACACACATGTTAAAACCCTATAAAATACGGGTAACTCAAACCTACGAATTAATGCTCTCTGCCCTAGATTTTATAGAACACAAATCAGAAAAAATAAAAAGCCTGCGTACAAACGCTACTTCTGAAATTTTACAGCACAAAACATACCCTATTACGTATAAAGTAGATCAAAAAAATCCGACAGTGTTAAATTTTAAAGGATACGAAGCCACCACTATAAATAGTAAAGTAACCAATGGAAAAAGGTTGTTTTATGACACTACAAAGCCCTTTACAAAGGAAATAAACTACTACAATAACTTTTTAACAGAAAAAGAAATAACCATCCCAAAAGCCTATGTATTAGAACAAGGGTGGCATACCATTATAGATCGATTAAAAAATAACAATATTCAATTTTCTGCTTTCAATAAAGACACAACTATAACTGTTCAAGTAAATCATATTTTAGATTATAAAACAAGAAATACTGCGTATGAAGGACATTATTTACATTACAATACAACGGTATCTCAAAGTACTAAAAAAATTACTTTTAGAAAAGGTGACTTGCACATTCCTACCAATCAAAACGGAGTGCGTTATCTTTTGGAAACACTAGAAGCTAGCGCGACAGATTCTTTTTTTAATTGGAATTTTTTCGATACCATTTTACAGCAAAAAGAAAGTTATTCTGCCTATGTTTTTGAAGACATTGCAGTAGATGTTTTAGCAAAAAATCAAGCGCTTAAAAAGCAATTTGAAAACAAGCTTAAAAAGGAGGAAGCTTTTGCAAACAATCCAAGAGCGCAATTAGATTTTATTTATAAAAACTCAAAACACTATGAAAAAGCACATTTACGCTTGCCTGTTTTTGAAATTTTCTAAAGGAACTCAACTCATAAAATTTGTTGTTTTTTTATGTTTACTATTTAATTTTATGAGTTGTATGAATACATCAAAAACCTCTAAAATGAGTTTAAAAGAAATTGCAAAAGAACTCATGGTACATGCAGAAAATGCAGCATTAATAACAGTGGATAGCATAGGAGTTACACATGTACGCGCTATGGATCCTTTTTTGCCAGAAGATAATTTTACGGTTTGGATGGGAACAAACCCAAAGAGCCTAAAAGTTTACCAAATTCAAAAAAACAAACTGGTATCACTTTATTATTTTGACAAAGAAAGTGCCGGCTACATTACATTGCAAGGAGTTGCAACGATTGTAGATAGAAGAGACAAAAAAGAAGAATATTGGAAAGAAGAATGGAAAAACTTTTATAAAAACACTACTACAGACTATGTATTAATTAAGTTTGTACCCAATAAAGCCACAATAATTAGTGAAAAGCATCAAATTTTAGGGGATTCTATTACCTGGGCAGTGCCAAAATTAACCTTATAAAAATTCACAATATTATAAGTCTTCGTAATAGCGTTTGTTGTTTTTAAACCTTTTAAGATATGAAATATTTTTTAAGTATTCTTTCCGTATTCATCTTCTTCGGATGCAAAAACACCTCAGTTAAAATAGAAAAAAATAGTATTTTTTATGTAGGAACCTACACCCAAAAAAAAAGTAAAGGGATCTATACATACAGTATTTCAAAAGATGGTAAACTAAAAAATATAGGCTTAGCAGCTACAATTATAAACCCCAGTTTTTTAGCAAAATCTGAGGATAATAAAAACCTTTTTGCCATTTCTGAAGTCAATGAAAACGAAACAGGTTATGTATTTTCCTACGAAATTAAAAATGATTCTTTACAAATGGTCAATAAACAAGAAAGTGGCGGTGCTCATCCTTGTTTTATTGCTGTAAATAAAGACAACTATATAATAACCGCCAATTATACTGGTGGAAATATAGGTTTACTAAAAGCTACTAAAACAGGTGAGGTTGCACCAATTTCTTTTGTACAACAACATATAGGAAAAGGAAGTACAGAAAGGCAAACCGCACCACACGCGCATTCTACTTGGTTTCATCCAACAAAAAACGAAGTTATCTCTATAGATTTAGGAACCAATGAATTGTGGTTTTCTACGATCGATAAAACTAAAAATGAACTCGTTTATACAACTCAGAAAAAATTAAAAATGTTAGATGGTGCTGGTCCAAGACATTTAACGTTTCATCCAAATAATAAATGGATGTATGTTTTAAATGAATTAAACAATACGGTTTCATTAGTAAAAGAAAAGAACAATGCATACTTTATAACAGCATCAATTACTACATTACCAAAAGGGTTTTCGACCGATAGTAAAGCTGCAGATATTCATATTTCTAAAGATGGAAAATTTTTATATACCTCTAACCGCGGTGCTGACTCTATCGCTATTTTTAAAGTAAATATAGCAAACGGAACATTAACTAGCATTGGTTACGCACCTGTTTTAGGGATAAATCCGCGTAATTTTTCTCTTTCACCTGATGAAGAATTTCTTTTAGTTGCAAATCAAGATACTAACAATATAATATCTTTTAAAAGAAACCCATCTTCAGGAGCGTTAACTTTTGTCGATAAAATTTTTGCTCCTACTCCCGTATGTATTTTGTTTTAGTTCTTTTCTAAACCAGATGTTATTAATTATACTTAATAAAAAAATTATAAGCACTAAAAATTTCTGTCTCTAAATTCCCCTAAAAACTTCACTTTTATTCGTAACTTGTAAGCTCAAAATCAGCTACAAGTGGACATAAACTTATCAATTAACGGAAAATCACATGCAATGCAAGTACAAGAAGACATGCCATTGCTTTGGGCAATTAGAGATATTGTGGGCTTAACCGGTACTAAATTTGGTTGTGGCGTTAGCCAATGTGGTGCTTGTGCTGTGCTTATCGATGGAAAACTTACAAAATCTTGTATCGTACCTGTCTCATATGCCGTTGAAAAAGAAATTTTCACCATTGAAGGAAGTTCAGAAAACTTAGAGTTTCTAAGACAAGCTTGGACAGACGGCAATGTGCCACAATGTGGATATTGCCAATCGGGTCAATTAATTGCGGCCACTTCCTTACTCGATTCCATAGAAAAGCCAACCGATAAAGATATTGATGAAGCCATGAGTGCAAATATTTGCAGATGTGGCACCTATACAAGAATAAAAAAAGCAATTCATACCGCAGTGCAACTTAAAAACGAAACCCTATGAGCAGCATTCAAAAAATAGACAGAAGAGATTTTGTAAAGTTATTTGGTTTGGCTTCTGGTGGTATTATCTTAGGTTGTTCGGCAGCTTCAGATAGTAAAGATTTTATTCCTTTAGAATCTAAAAAAGGTTTTCACCCAAATCTATTTGTTCACCTAGAAGAAAATGGAAACGTTACTTTAATTGCCTCGCGTTCAGAAATGGGCCAAGGCATTAGAACATCTTTAGCTTCTGCAATTGCAGACGAGTTAGAAGCAGATTGGCAGTATGTTTCTATATTACAAGCTATTGGGCATGAGAAGTATGGCAATCAGAATACCGATGGTTCTAGAAGTGTAAGAACACGCTTAGAACCGATGCGAAAAATGGGTGCCACTGCAAAAATGATGCTCATTACAGCAGCGGCAAAAAAATGGAATGTTGCAGAAGCAGCTTGTAAAGCTGAAAATCATTTTGTGATCAATAAAGATACAAACGAACAAATATTCTTTGGAGATTTAGTTGCAGATGCCGCCAATCTTCCAACTCCGAAAGAAAAAAACGTACAATTAAAAAAAGTTGAAGATTTTAAATTTATTGGAAAAACTTTAAAAAGTGTCGACTTAACAGATTTTACACATGGCACCGCAACTTACGGAATTGATGTTCGCATACCGAATATGAAGTTTGCAGCCATTGCAAGATCTCCGGTTACTTTTGGGTCTGTAAAAAGCTTTACCAAAAACAAAGCTGAAAAAGTTGCTGGCGTAGAGGCTATTTTTGAAATGCCAAGACTAATACCACCAACAGGGAAATTTTTCGGAATGCTTGGTGGTGTTGCTGTAATTGCAAACAATACCTGGGCTGCTTTTAAAGGAAAACTAGATTTAGATATTGAATGGAACAAAGGACCAAATAAAAATTTTGATTCTGAAGCCTTCACAAAAACACTTACAGAACGCGTTCATACCATAGGAAAATTAGTTCCTGGTGCTCGAGGCAATGTAAATACTGCTTTTGATACTGCAGTAAAAACTGTTGAAGCCACCTATCATGTTCCGTTTTTGGCACATTCACCAATGGAAGTACCGAATGCAACGGCTTGGTTTCAAGGAGACAAAATAGAGGTTTGGGCGCCTGTACAAGATCCGCAAACGGCAAGAAGCGAATTGGCACATTTCTTTGAAATTCCGATTGAAAACATTACTGTAAATGTTACTTTTTTGGGTGGTGGATTTGGCCGAAAATCAAAATCTGATTTTGTGGTAGAAGCGGTTGCCGTCTCTAAAAAAATAAATGCGCCGGTGCAAGTAGTTTGGACGCGTGAAGACGACATACAACATAGTTTTTACCATGCGACAAGTGCACAGTATTTAAAAGGCAGTATTGACAACCACGGAAAAGTAACTGGTTGGTTGCAGCGTGTTGGCTTACCGTCTATTGTATCTTCTTTTAAACCCTTGTCTGATTATGCTTCTGGTTTTGAGCTGAATCAAGGGTTTACCAACAACCCGTATGCCATCAAAAATTTTAGACTGGAAAACGTAAAAGCAGAAGCTAATTTAAGAATTGGCTGGATGCGATCTGTAGTGCATATTCATAGTGCTTTTGGCATCAATTCTTTTGTAGATGAATTGGCATTTGCAGCACAAAAAGATCCGGTACAATTACATTTAGAATTACTTGGAAAAGATCGTATCATAGAAGGGAAATCTAAATTTCCATTCAATTCTAAGCGTTTTAAAAATGTATTAACCACCACAGCTGATATGGCAAATTGGGGCGCAGAATTACCCAAAAACCACGGATTAGGTATTGCCTTACATTATAGTTTTTATAGTTATATTGCCACAATTGTAGAAGTTTCTGTAGTAGACAGAAAAGTAAAAACAGAAAATATTTGGACCACCATTGATTGTGGTTTAGCTTTAAACAAAGACAATATTAAAAACCAATTAGAAGGTGCTGCAATTTTCGGAATGTCTTTAGCCATGTTTGGTAAAATCTCTACAAAAGATGGTGCAGTAGAACAAAATAACTTCTTTGATTATCAAATGACACGCATGAAAGATACACCAAATATTCATATTAATATTGTAGACGCTATGCACGAACCGCCTACTGGCGTTGGAGAGCCAGGTGTTCCTGTAATTGCACCTGCCATTTGCAACGCTATATTTAATGCTACTGGAGAACGTGTTCGAAGTTTACCGTTAATTGATTTAGGGATGGTTTAGTTTAAACAATAAAAAAAGCTCAACTAATACTAGTAGAACTTTTTTCATCTATTTTATTTAATGTTTTTTCTTAAAACTTATAATCACCTAGAGGCTTAGGAAAGTCCTCAGGATTTGCAGCTAAATGATATCTAGGATCATCAATATCCTCTTCGATAACACCTTTAAAAATAGGAGATGCTTTGTAAAGTAAAACTTTACAATCTTCACTTAAATGTTTTAGGGTAACTTTCTTACCAGCTACTTGATATTTTTCTACCAAAGCAAAAATAGCTTCAATTGCAGAATGATCTGAAATACGTGCTTCTATAAAGTCTATTTCTATCATTTCTGGATCTGTTTTTATAGCAAATTTTTCATTAAAAGCAGTAATACTTCCAAAGAATAAAGGTCCCCAGATTTCATAGACCTTAGTACCATCCTCTTTAATACGTTTTCTAGCTCTAATCTTCTTTGCATTTTCCCATGCAAATACCAAAGCACTTACAATTACTCCAGAAATAACGGCAATTGCCAAATCAAAAATCACAGTCATAGCAGAAACTAAAATCAATACAAAAAGATCTGTTTTAGGTATTTTATTAAGAATTCTAAAACTAGACCATGCAAATGTACCTATTACAACCATAAACATTACACCAACCAAAGCTGCAATTGGAACTTGCTCAATATAAGAAGATCCAAAAAGAATAAACATAAGTAACATAACAGCAGCAGTAATACCAGACAAACGTCCACGACCGCCACCTTTTATATTAATAATAGATTGCCCAATCATAGCACATCCACCCATTCCGCCAAATAAGCCTGTAAGTATATTTGCACCACCTTGTGCAACACATTCTCTATTAGAGTTTCCACGCGTCTCTGTTAAATCGTCTATTAAATTTAAGGTCATTAAAGACTCAATTAAACCAATAGCCGCTAATATTAATGCATATGGGAAAATAAATTTTAAAGTTTCAAAATTCATAGGAATGTTAGAAAAAGTTTCTAATACAGGTACTGGAAAACCTCCTTTTAAACCTTCACCTCCGCCATCTTTAATAAAAGAACCAACGGTTGCCACGTCTAAGCTTGAAAAAATTACAATTCCTGTAACTACTAAAATAGCAATCAATGCTTCCGGTAATTTTTTTGTAAATTTTATTTTTGGTAAACCCCACATAATTAACATGGTTAAAGCAACCAATCCAATCATGTATCCTAATGAAAATCCTTCTAACCAGACTTTTTCTCCACTAACTGTCTGCTTAAACATTCCTAATTGAGATAAAAAAATCACAATTGCCAGACCATTTACAAACCCCATCATTACAGGATGCGGAATTAAACGTACAAATTTACCAAGCTTTAAAACACCTGCAAATACTTGAATCACTCCCATTAAAATAACGGTTAAAAAAAGATAATATAAACCTAAATTTTCATCAGGACTTCCCATCGCATTTCCTTGAGCAACTAAAGATACCATCACAACTGCTAATGCACCAGTTGCTCCCGAAATCATTCCTGGCCTTCCTCCAAAAATTGAAGTAATTAAACCCACCATAAACGCAGCATAAAGCCCTACAAGCGGATCTACACCTGCCACAAATGCGAAGGCTACAGCTTCTGGGACTAATGCTAATGCCACCGTAATTCCCGATAACACATCATTTCTTACATTATTTACCCTTTTAATAATGAATTCAGTCATAATTTCTTAATGCTTTTTAGAAGC
>Ga0209196_1001327_pt1 | contig 17841 bp, 12 predicted proteins | sample COGITO_mtgs_1105_5_FD_184801 | JGI IMG/M metagenome (GOLD analysis project Ga0209196, IMG submission 184801) | Pelagic marine microbial communities from North Sea - COGITO_mtgs_110509 (SPAdes) (version 2) | ecosystem: Environmental > Aquatic > Marine > Epipelagic ... | reverse complement strand
TCGGAGTAAGCCTAAACGAGTTGTATGTAGCTGCTAATAAAACACCACCAATAAGGGCGGGTGCCACCTCAAGAAACCAAGTAAATTGATCCTTGGGGTTTATTCCAGACCACAATAAAACGATCGAAAAAATTATTATCCAGAGTAGTTTAATAGTCTGATACTCCTAAAGGTAATGGCGTAATAAAGGGTAAGTTATCGCATTCAGCACGGAAAAACTCATTCTCACTAATTTTATATTCAATTGTAATCTTGAACTTCTGCCCCCCCCTGCTTTAGTCAAGCTCTTGATGGCAATCATCCAAATTGATTGCTATCCCTTCTTGGATAGACTCCCTCATACCAGGAACAGATAATAAATGAAGAGTTTCATTTAAAGCCCTCCAGTCATCCTCAGCCAAAAGCACTGCATTACCTCTTTTTCCAGTAATAAAAATAGGTTGGTGCGTATCAGTAGTTTCGTCAATGAGGGCATTGAGCTTAGAACGAGCTTTAGTAGCGTTAAATATTGTCATAAATCACTCCAGTCCACTCAGCGTAAGGACATAAGTACGTCATATCAATACTTCAGTGTGCAACCCCTTTGAAATAAAGATGATCTTACCCCATTCGAGTACTCACTCAGTATTTTCAAATTTAGGCATCGATAATCAATTCGCGCAGCTCTTTCATAACGATTTTACCGTCAATGACTTTACCCGCTTCAAGTTGTGCCAAACCTTCTTCGATCTTAGTTTTTAACATAGCGTGCTTATAGGCTTTATATTCTTCAAAATCACTTGCTGATATTGAAATCTCTTGGAGATCGTTTGCCCTGCAGTTATTCATGCGGATGCTCATTAAATTGTTTCGCACTATCGCCAATTTTGAACCAGCTCGGCTTCTCACTAACAAATTCATGGAATTTATTTTCTATTTTAATCTCACTGTCGAGGCAATTTGCATTAATTGGAAAGGAATCCATTTCGGATAGAACCTCTCCAAGAGCAGTACCACAAACCGAACAAAAACAACGATTATACTTATACGGTGGTTCAGCCTTATAAGTAGCTACTTTGTTACGGCCAGATGTAATTTCAAACTTATCCGATTTCACGAATACCAATGAACTTGCGCCGACTTTTCGGCAACGACTACAATGGCACATACCCATCATGCTTGGATCTTCTTTCAACTCAAATCGGATGGTTCCGCAACAACAACTTCCTTCAATCATTTAGCTTATCCTATGAATGTTTTTTTGAGTCATCTTAAAGATTCAAAAAAACCTTCCCGAATGACTCTAGAAAGAAACAGACACCCAAGTGATCGTTAAGTTGCGACCGCAAATCTCTGAAATGACCCTATATAAATTTGAATATCGAAAGAGAAAACAACCAGCCAGAAACCAAAAACCCCCGAAGCCAAAAGCGACGAGGGTTATCTATTCTTACTGATTACTTTAAAAACAAGAATTTGGTGGAGCCTAGCGGGATCGAACCGCTGACCTCAACACTGCCAGTGTTGCGCTCTCCCAGCTGAGCTAAGGCCCCATATTTGGGTGGGATCGTTAAACTGTTGTCAGTTGCCTGACTCACTTTAAACGGACGGCCATTTTAGCGATGCCGCCCCGCCAGTCAAGCCCTTTGACCGGCATTTGACTGATTCTGGCCTAATTCGCGCTATTTAATCCCTTATACGCTTTTTCCATTGCCTTCATCTGCTTTTTAGACACCCCGCCCAGCACGTCTATGCCATTTCTAAGCCGTGCTCGCGTCATATCTGAGCCAAGCAATGCCATGGCATCCATTACTGAGAAAGAGGCCGTGCTGCCCGATACAGCAATGAATAACGGTGCTAAAAAATCCTTTACCTTCACTTCTAACGCATCGGCTAAGCCTTTAAGCTCTTCGAACAGCGCATCACGCTGCCAATCGCTTAGGGCCTCAAGTCGCCATAGGGCAAACTGTAAGATTTTTAGCTGTTCGGCGGTATCTAGCTTTAACGCAGCAAAGCTCTGCTCGTTAATATCCAATAGGCCAGAACCCAAAAAGGCGGTCTTGGGAATAAAATCACTCAACGTATCCATTCGTTGCTGCACATGAGGAATCACACTAAGCAAGGTCTCACGATTTAAACCCCACTCAATTAACTTATCGGCTAACTGCTCGGCCGTTAATGACTCACGAATCCATAAACCGTTTAACCAGCTGAGCTTGTCTAAATCAAATATTGGACCACCTAATGAAACACGCTGCACGTCAAAGGCTTCTAACATTTCTTCTAAGGTGAATTTCTCACGTTCATCTGGCATTGACCAACCCATGCGACCTAAATAGTTCACCACTGCTTCGGGCAAATAACCCATACGCTGGTAATACAAAATACTGGTCGGGTTTTTACGCTTACTGAGCTTACTTTTATCGGGGTTACGCAATAACGGCAAATGACACAGCGTTGGCATATCCCAACCGAAATATTCATATAAGAGTTGATGCTTAGGCGCAGAGTTAATCCACTCTTCACCCCTTAATACATGGGTTATTTCCATTAAATGGTCATCAACCACATTGGCTAAATGATACGTTGGCATACCATCAGACTTTAAGAGTATTTGCGCATCAACGGTTGACCAATCTAATTCAATTTCACCGCGTAACATATCACTGACTACACACTTACCTTCTGATGGCACTTGCATACGCACAACAAACGGCGCGCCATCGGCTTCGCGTTGCTGTTGCTCGGCTTCACTTAGAATAAGGTCGGCGGGTTTTAATGCGCGGTTTTCACCTGACGCTTTTATACTGGCGCGAAGCTCATCGAGCTCTGCTGCACTGCGATAGCATTTAAAAGCATGGCCGTTATCAATTAATTGCTGCGCATGTGTTTGGTAAATATCGCCACGCTCACTTTGACGATAAGGACCAAAATCACCACCAACATCTGGACCTTCATCCCAATCCAAACCTAACCAGCGCAGTGAATCATAAATCATCTGCTCTGATTGCTCAGTGCTTCTTACTTGATCGGTATCTTCAATACGTAAAACAAACTTGCCACCATGTTGCTTGGCAAAACAAAGATTGAATAAGGCAATGTAGGCTGTGCCCACATGAGGATCACCAGTAGGTGATGGTGCAATACGAGTTCTAACGTTCATGAATAAAGACGTGTCCAATACTAGGAAATAGAAAAACAGAATTATACGTTAAGTCGGTGACCTAAATTAAGCGAAGAACAGCGGCTTTTTTCACCTACTGGCAATAAATTAACGGTCAATGGCCCAGTTATGACCCGGCTTTGACTAAGTTATCGGCAATTCAGCCGAATCAGCACCATGAATACGATTAAATTTAACCACAGCAAAGGCGATAACACTGCCTACAAGTGTTGTTAGTACAGCCATCATTTGCAGCAAACGTTCACTATCAAAATTAGCTAGAGCAAAAGCAATGGTTAAACCGAGCATCAATAACATGGCGATATTTTGAAAAAAATTGCTCGCAGCAATAACGCCACCCAATGTATGCTCTGCCGCCTGCCATTGAATATAAGCATTTAATGGCACCACTAACAATGATGATGAAATACCCATAACGCAGTACACGCCAGCAAAAACGATGGGCATATTCAAAAAGGCTATCGGCGTGCTCAAAAAAGTTAACGTCCATAACCCTGCTGATAAACCAATAACACCCAGGGGGACTAATTTTAAATTAATGGTGTCTCGCGAAAATCGGGTAACAAGAAAGGCGCCTATCGCAAGACCCACTGCAGACGAAGCCAATATAGCTTGAATAACTGCGGCATTGGTTATACCGGCATGTGCTTTAGCGAACGCAGGAAATGCTGCTAGCATGCCCTGCCCCACAGCCCAAAAAAGTGACAAACCTAATACCGGAATAAACAAGCGATTATCTTTGAGTAAATAAAAAATCGATAGTCGAGGCGTTTGCAAACCTAAATCATTTTTCGTTTGCGAAAGTACTTCTGGCTTTTCAGGAATACGATAAACTAAATATATTTGAAATACCGCTAGCGCTATTAAGCCCAAACCTAATGGCCACATTGTGGAGGTAACTGCGTTTTTATTACCCACCGCCGATGCGCTTTGCAAAAGCTGATACAAATATTCAAAACCAACAGAAAAAATAACCGTGCCTAATAAAATACCGGCAATCACTATTGCCTGCGCCAAACCATTGGACTCAGCCAAACGGTTTTTACCAAAAAATATTTTTAAATACGATAATTTTGCGGGCGAGTAAAAAGCGGATTGCACAGCCATTAATAATGTCATTGCCATTGCCGGCCAAAACCAGCCTAAGTAATAAAACAAGGTAATCATAAAGGTGAGTGACAATGAAGCCCATGCAGCCAATTTCATCATGGTGGGCTTAGGCGTGCTATTAGCAATGCGCCCTATGGGCACCACTAAAGTAATATAGGGCAGTAAAATAAGCGCGTTAATAATAGCGATAAGAATGATTTGATAGCCACCATCGTGCACTTTAAATACGGTGTTTTGCAATGTAATCTTATGACCAAGATCTATAACTGCATTTAAGAATATAACGATATAAAATGCTTTAGCACCTGAATAAGAGAGTAATGCCTTCAAAATAATTACCTGCTTAATGGCTTATAAAAAAACACTATAACAGATTGGCAAAAAAAAATGCCGCCCCATTCATAGGGCAGCATTTTCTTTAATTGTAGTTGTTATTTAAATAGCCTTTATTATAATTTTATTGGCTAATATTTTACTTTCTTATTATTGTTATTTCTTATAGATTCAGCTTCAAATCCACATAGCTTTTTATTTGCATAACCACTTATCTACATAACTTCTTATTTACAAAAATTCCAATCTACAAAATTTTTAGTTTAAATAACCCTAGGTCTACATAACTTCAGGTTCGTCTAACTCCTTCCTACATTAAAGTTTAAATATGAAATTTTCAAATTTAAACTTTTCAACTATAAACAGCGCCTTTGCTTGTCTTTTTTAAGATCTTTTTAAAGGCCTTTTTAAATTTCTGTTTATTTCTCTATGTACTTATTAATTTTACCTATTCAAAAAAAAGCATCCACTCATTTTTTTAAATATCAAAATCATCAATACCGAGTTGATCTTTTAAAAGCCGTACTTCTAATCTTTCTTCCAAACGTCTTCGGACATCGGTAGATTTTAAAAAAATAGCTGGCTTAGATTCTTCACTACCATCATCTGTCATGCTAAGTGAGTCATCATCTAAATCCATATTCATATCGACTGCTCGATCTGATGATGAAATATTTGAGTTGTCTGTTTGCATATTGCTCGCTTGTCTTGCCATGTTCTCAACCTCCAAAAGTCGAAAAATAAAACACAAAGGCGAATCTTCTAATTATTATTGGCAACTCATTTAAAACATTTATTTGTTACAGCAATGTGACCTTTCTCAAAACCTGTAACAAAACATCTCAGTGAGTTGCTTATAACTTAGAGACTAGACGGTTTAATTATTTAGCACCAGAAATATGCGACTAAATTTAGCCGTTAGAAAAAACTTGTTCTAAAAAAGGGGAAGGCATAACTAAAAGTTATTATGATCCCTCATCAAAAATCATGAATAAATAGCCGCAGGCCGCCATACCAATATAGCGGAAAAACGAATTAAATTAGTAACTTAAGTGGAATCGATGACAGACACGGCAAGAATCAACATCGCTATTCTGGCGCAGGTGCTATTTAAGGATTAGCTGACAATACGGGCTAAACAAGCTAAAACTATTTTTTAGTCATAACCCAATTTATTTAAAAAAAAGCCCAAGTTACCTAAATAAGGTACTCGGGCTTTCATTTTAGGCGACTTAGGCTGTCGTTAAAAAGAAGCTGGCGCTTTTCTTAACTCAAACCCAAACGTCCTTCACTATAAAACTAAACGTCTAACGTCGCTCAATGCTGCTGAGATAAACGTTAGGAAGCGTCCGGCATCACCACCATTCACTGCACGATGATCATAAGAAAGCGATACAGGCAGCATCTTTCTTGGTTCAAGGTTGCCATCAACGTAGCCTGGTTTAATGGCTAATTTAGACACGCCTAAAATACCGACTTCTGGGGTATTCACGATAGGCGTAAAGCCAGTACCGCCAATACCACCTAAACTTGAGATAGTAAAACACCCACCCTGCATTTCTGCTGGCTTAAGTTTACGCTCTTTGGCTTTAGTCGCTAGCTCAAGAATCTCTTGCGATAATTCCCAAATACCTTTTTGATCGGCATCACGAATAACCGGCACCATTAATCCTGCAGGTGTATCGACAGCCATACCGATGTTGACATATTTTTTATAAACGATGGATTCGCCATCGGCACTTAATGAAGCATTAAACGCTGGGTTAGCACGCAAGGCTGCGGCAACTGCTTTGATTAAGAAAGGCAATGGCGTAATTTTAATGCCGCGTCTATCCATTTCAGCTTTTAATCCTTTTCTAAAGATTTCTAGCTCAGTGATATCGGCTTCATCAAATTGCGTTACATGCGGTACGTTTAACCAGCTGCGATGCATATTGGCTGCAGTGAGTTTATGCAGTTTAGACATTGGCTTAATTTCGACTTCACCAAATTGCGCAAAATCAACCGCCGGAACTTGCGGAATACCACTACCAACAGACTGAGGTTCAGTGACAATTTTCTTAACAAAGTTATGCAAATCTTCTTTGGCAACACGATCACGTGGGCCTGTTCCTTTAACACGTTTTAAATCAACGCCTAATTCACGCGCTAATTTCCGCACCGCTGGACCGGCATGAGTGTCAGTCTTACGACGACGATCTCTAGCAGACATGGTGTCAGTCACTTTTTCTGACGCAACGGGCGTAGCAATATTCTCAACTACTGGCGCTGCTGCTTTTACTTCAGGCTCAACATTGGCTGGCGCTGGTGCACTGCTTGCTGCAACTGCAGCAGGTGCTGGCGCACTGTCTATTACTTCAACTTCGGCAACTAAATCACCCTCTGCAAGTGAATCACCTTCTTTAACATGCAATACCGTTATGACGCCGGTTACCGGTGAAGGTAACTCCATTGACGCTTTGTCAGATTCCATGACAACAATGCCATCACCTTCACTAATGCGCTCACCAACACCGGCGACTACTTCAATTAATTCAACTTTGTCTGCACCACCTAAATCAGGTACGTAAACAGACAGCACTGAAGTAACGGGCGCACCCGTTGGATTAGGGGCTGTAACAGATTCAGATGCTGGCTCAACTGCCGATTCAACAGCCGACTCAACAACAGGAGCCGCTTCAACAGCGGCTTCTTGAGCCGGCACTTCTGCTGGCGCTTCAGCACTGCTATCACTACCAGCAAGTTCTACTTCTAAAACGACATCGCCTTCAGAAATAGTGGCTCCATCGGCAACGGCAATTGAAACAATTACGCCTGCAACTGGACTAGGAATATCCATTGATGCTTTGTCAGATTCGACAACAATCAATGATTGATCTTGGCTTATTGTGTCGCCCACGGCTACACAAATTTCAATGACTTCTACTTCAGAAGCCCCACCAAGATCAGGCACTTTAACGGTTTGCTTACTCACTCTATCAGTCCTTATCAGGTAACTTATTCGGTAACTTATTCGATCACTTAAACGCTTATTTAAACGCGTATTTATACAGTTACTGGATCAACTTTTTCTGGCGAAATGCCATATTTCTTAATCGCTTCGGCAACCACATCGGCTTTAATTGTGCCTTCTTCAACGAGTGAACCCAATGCAGCAATAACTACAAAGTAACGGTTCACTTCAAAGAAGTGACGCAATTTAGCACGTGTATCACTGCGACCATAACCATCGGTACCTAGCACTTTAAAGTTGCCAGGAATGTAAGGTCGTAATTGATCCGAATACAATTTCATGTAATCCGTTGCGGCAATAAATGGACCTTGAGCTTCTTGTAATTGCTCAGTGATATAAGGTACGCGAGGTGTTTCGTTAGGATGTAACATATTCCAACGTTCACACGCTAAACCATCACGACGCAATTCATTTGAACTGGTAATACTCCAAACGTCTGCGGCAACATCCCAATCATCTTTCAATAATTCAACGGCTGCTTCAACTTCACGTAAAATAGTACCCGAGCCCATTAACTGAACGCGCTTAGTGCTTTTTAGCGGGCTCTTAAATAATGGGTAAATACCTTTAATGATGCCCTCTTCAACGCCAACTGGCATTGCAGGGTGAGTGTAGTTTTCATTCATCGCAGTAATGTAATAAAACTTATTCTCTTGCAACTCATACATGCGCTTTAAGCCGTCTTGAACAATAACAGCCAATTCGTAAGCATAAGTCGGATCATAAGAAACACAGTTTGGAATAGTCGATGCCATTAAATGACTGTGACCATCTTGGTGTTGTAGACCTTCACCATTCAACGTAGTTCGGCCAGCGGTTGCACCAATTAAAAAGCCGCGCGCCTGACTATCACCCGCTGCCCACGCTAAATCACCAATGCGCTGAAAACCAAACATTGAATAGAAAATATAAAACGGCACTAACGGTACATTGTTGGTGCTGTAAGAAGTTGCCGCAGCCAACCAAGCTGACATGGCACCACTTTCGTTAATGCCTTCTTCGAGAATCTGACCTTTTTCATCTTCTTTGTAATACATAATTCCACCGGAATCATGCGGGGTATAGAGCTGCCCCTGCGAAGAGTAAATACCTAACTGTCTAAACATACCTTCCATACCAAAGGTACGCGCTTCATCAGGAACGATAGGAACAACACGTTCACCAATCTCTTTATCTTTTACTAAGGTTGATAACACACGTACAAATGACATGGTGCTAGAAATTTCACGCTTACCTGAACCTTTTAATTGCGCAGAAAAATCTTCTAATGCCGGTGTTTTTAAGGCTTCAAATTCTGCACGACGACGAGGAATATAACCGCCAAGCTTGTCACGTCGACTACGCATATAAACCATTTCTGGGCTATCAGGTGACGGACGATAATAAGGAACAGTTTCTAATTCTTTATCCGATAACGGAATGTTAAATCGATTACGGAATTGCTTAAGACTTGCAGTATCCAGCTTTTTCAGTGAATGCGTTTCATTATTCGCTTCGCCCGCTTCGCCTGTACCATAACCTTTAACAGTTTGCGCCAAAATAACGGTTGGCTGGCCTGAATGTTCTACTGCTTCGGCATAGGCCGCATACACTTTATACGGATCATGACCACCACGGTTAAGATTCATGATGTCGTCATCAGATAAATCTTTAACCAGCTCTAATAGCTCTGGGTATTTGCCAAAGAAATGGGCACGCGTATATGCGCCACCATTAAATTTATAATTCTGTAATTCACCATCACGTACTTCATTCATACGTTGCTGAAGTAAACCCGTTGTATCACGCTCTAATAGCGCATCCCAACGGCGACCCCATAATACTTTTATAACGTTCCAGCCTGCACCGCGGAAAACGCCTTCTAGCTCTTGAACAATTTTGCCATTACCGCGAACAGGACCATCAAGACGCTGAAGGTTACAGTTGATAACAAAAATTAAGTTATCCAGTTTTTCTCGACCGGCCATTGAGATTGAACCCAATGATTCTGGCTCATCACACTCGCCATCACCTAAGAAACACCAGACTTTACGATCATCACGAACAGCCATTTCACGCTTATCGAGATACTTCATTACGTGAGCTTGATAAATCGCTTGAATCGGACCTAAGCCCATGGAGACAGTTGGGAACTGCCAGTAGTCAGGCATTAGCCAAGGATGCGGGTAAGATGACAAACCGTTGCCGTCAACTTCACGACGGAAGTTATCGAGCTGCTCTTCAGAAAGTCGACCTTCAAGATAAGAGCGCGCGTAAATACCAGGAGCCAAATGGCCTTGGTAATAAATTAAATCGCCTTCTTTGTCGTCTGTAGGTCCACGGAAAAAATAGTTATAGCCAACATCATAGAGCGTTGCCGCCGATGAGAAGCTAGAGATATGACCGCCTAAGCCTTCGTCGTTGTCATTCGCACGCATTACCATGGCGAGTGCGTTCCAACGAGTAATAGAGCGAATACGTCGCTCCATAAATAAATCGCCGGGCATATGCTTTTCATTAACAGGCGATATGGTATTACGGTAAGGCGTAGTAATGGCCGGTGGCATCTTGATTTCGGCTTCAACGGCGCGATCAACCAATTGCTGTAATAGATAGGCAGCGCGACCGCGGCCTGTTTGGTGAATCACTGACTCAAGTGAATCCAACCATTCCTGCGTTTCCAGCGGATCTTTATCCTGATCGTGCATAACGTGTAACACCTTTGTTCAATAGCATTGCGGCAAAAAGAAAGCGCTTGTAGCGCGATTAAGTGCAGTTTAGTGCAACTTAAAGCATCTCACCAGATCAATTAATACAACTGTATTAAATATTCAAAGCGCAGTTTTGATAAGAACTTATAAGCCTAAGCGCTCAGAAAAAGCCGCTTAATGCTTATAAAATCCATAAAAAGAAGGGAAAAGAACAGAAATATGAAGAAGGTCATCAAAAAACAAGCAACGCCAATAAAAGCATAGGCTACCGATAGTAAATAATTTGCTGCTTATTTTTGGCGTCAAAGGCCTGAATCGGAGCTCGATCAGCATTTAAGGAAGGATCTTTACTCCTTAATGCCGAATCCGTTTGCTGTATCAGTGAAGCCTCTTGAGTCAATAATAAAGCTCGCACAAACGCCAGCCAATAATCATAAGTGGTATTGTCGACGATAACGGCCAAGCGCTCTCGACGCTCAAAGGCTTCGTCAGCCAGGAGCAAGCTGCCCCAGAACCGGCCACTGCGCTCATTGAGATTCTGGTCAGCTTCGCGCAGCTGTGTCGATAATGCCTGTCGATGACGATTAAACTCCTCAATATCGACACCCTGTTCAAGCACATCATCTATAAACCCACTGAGTGCCAAAAGAATGTCCTGCTCATTACTCGAGGGCGACTGCACCTGAAAAGCGATGCCCCGCAATTTATTGCGATTAAACGCGCTAGCGCCAACCACATAACCCAACTGCTGCTCGGTGCGCAGCTGATTAAATAATTTAGGGTGCAATACACTGACCGTTAGCTGACTCAATGCAGCGCTGCTTAAGCTCTCATCCGGCGCTTGAAAGTACCATAAGATAGCGGCATCACTATGATTCAATATCTGTGTTTGCTGCTGGCGACCTAATGGCAGCTTGACCACACCCATATGCAGGCGCTGCTCAGTTAAATCACAGTCACAATTGGGTAAGGCTCCCAACAAATCGCTTAATGCCTCCACCGTATCACTGTCGACATTACCGTGAAGCAGGCCATCGGTATAAATGCTTGGCCAAAGCGCATCAACATGCTGCTGTAAATCGGCCAAGGTCACATCCGCCAAGGCATCCATTAACTGGACCTCACTCCAGCTATTCGCATACAGCGCTTGCCGCATGGTAGAAGCCAAACGTCGATACGGCGTACTTTCTCTATTTAACTGTAAGGCACGCATTAACTCAATTTTAATACTGTCAAAACGATCAGGATTAATATCAATAATCGTTAAGGTCGGCAGCACTTTTTCGGCCAAATCAACAAGCCCATCGTTATAGCCGCCCAAGCTCAAAGTAAAGCCTTGACGCTGAGAATAAAAACCAACATCCATGCCCGCCAAATACGCAGGATATAAATACTCATTTAACTGTTCATTCACTACGCTCGCATACAACTGCGACAAAGCCGCATGACGACTTGTCTGCCTTGATGATGCCGTAAGAAAAGAAAACAAGGCATCAACTTTAGGCACTTCAAAAGTATCATCAGTTTTTACCCACAAACGCATACCCGCTTGCTCAACCGCTAAAATAGGCACATCACTTTGCGTCGCTGCAGAAAATAATTCAAAATCTTGCGGAATAAAAGTATTCGCACTCGGCAAAGTAAAAGACTGGCTGGCCAGCGTGTCATTTAAATCGCCTTGCCATTTTTCTAACCATTGTTGTGGTACATCATTAACTGAATAAGGCGCAGAAAACCACTCGCTTATTTTCTGCGTTTTGAAATTTTCAGGCAGATCTTTCGCAACTAGCGTAATCAATACATTATCGGGTGACAAACGCGATAAACGGTCTGCGATTAATTCAGGACGGTACTCACTGTAATCGTAATCGCCAAAAATAACGTCAGTCGGCGGATAAAAATGAAGATTGGCAGCCGCACCCATTGCCGCCGACATTACGTTTGGTCGCTGATAAAAACGAAACGCCATATCAGCAAGCTGGCGCTGCTCAATAAATAATGCACGACTCAATTCAGGATGCTGATTATGCTGCTGGCCTAAATAGCGAATAGCAAAAAACACTTCATCGGTAACTTGTTGAAATTCTTCAACGCCTTTTTCTGTTAAAGCAATATTAATTTGAAACGTAGCACCACCGGTATAATTTAACCCAACACCCGTGGCTAAACCTTCTGCCCAACCAGCCACTTTTAAGAGCGATAATAAACTCCCCTTGCCTTCATGACCAAGGATATTGCCTATATAACTTAATGGCTTAGTGCGAAAATCATTAGACAAATCGGGCATAGGGAATGTTAAGCGCAACTGCCGAATGGGCTTTTCAGCCTGCACTGCAAGAATTAATGGCAAACGGTTGTTATCCGATATCAATAACGGCACATTAATCGCTTCGGTTTGACTGCCATTATTAGGGACAGAGTCAAAGCGCTTTACCACCATATTTTTCAACACTGACAATGGGTAATCACCCACAACCACTAAAGTCATTCGACTAGCCGAGTAATAACGCTGATAAAAATCCAGCATGTCGTCGCGTATTGTTGGCGACGACAATGTATTTAAACCACCAACGGTAAATTGATGATACGGATGCTCTGGGTTTATTAGCTGCCGCGTTGCATCAAGAATACGTCTATTTTCATCTTTGATCCTAGCGCGATATTCCGACTCGACCGCATTCACTTCACGCTGCACATAGTCGGCATCAAACAAAGGCGAAACAAAAAAATCAGAAAAACGATCTAACGCAGGCGCAAGAGAGGCGTTATCAATATCAAAATAATAATTAGTATGTTCGAAGCTGGTATAAGCATTATGACTACCACCATTCTCACTAATAAATTTTTGATAGCCATCGGCTTCAGGGTATTTTTTAGTGCCCAAAAACAACATATGCTCAAGAAAATGTGCCAATCCTTGTCGAGTCTCTGGGTCGTATCGAGAGCCCACATGCACATCCAATGACGCAGCTGCTTTTTCAGCATTGCCATCCGAAATCAATAATACTTTAAGTTGATTATCCAGCGTGAAATACTGGTAGCGTCGTGAATCATCGGGGCTTTTTCGTACCGCATTGCGTATATCGCCAGCAATAAAATGATCAATAAATTGATCCCATACACTAGCATCATTGCTCAACAACGACGTTGATGAGCAAGCTGATAAACTCAGTATAAAAAAAACAGATAGCGGAAAACGGCAAATATTGAAAAATTTTGCCTTAAGTAGTGTTTTGATAAGTGAATATCCTATTGAAATAATAGACAAGTAGAAATAATAGACGGACATAAAAAAATCAGGCGCCGATCAATCTTAATAATGAAAATGAAACTAAAAAACGATAGAGCTGAACTAAAGCTTACGCCCCGGTTTCAGCTTATGAATCAGCTTCAGTTTGCGCCTCGACAGCCATTTCACTCGAAGTTAATTCATCACGAATATTGGGCCAAGCATTAAGAACCGCTTTAATCAGTGTCGCTAATGGGATAGCAAAAAACACACCCCATAAACCCCATATGCCACCAAAGAATAATATCGCTAACAGAATAGCAACGGGGTGAAGATTAACTGCCTCAGAAAACAATAATGGTACTAGGGCATTACCATCTAAGCCTTGAATAATAAAATACGCCACCATTAGCCAAACAAAATCTCCACCTAACCCCCACTGCAATAGCGCAACTAAGAGCACGGGCAACGTCACCAAAAAAGCACCTATATAAGGAATGATGACCGACAAGCCAACCAATATAGCTAACAACGCAGCATAGTTAAGATTAAACCAAGCAAAAACAATATAAGAGGCAACGCCAATAATAAACATTTCGATGGCTTTACCGCGCACGTAATTGGCCATCTGATCGTTCATCTCAATCCAGATACGAGTAAGTAGTGGCCGTTGAGTCGGCAGCATGCCACCAAACCAATTCAGTAATAATGCTTTATCTTTTAGAAAGAAAAAAACCAACACCGGCACCAGTACTAAATAAACCATAAAGCTGAATAAATTAGGGATTTTTGAAACCGAAAAAGATAATACTGATTGACCAAAGCCGCCTAACTCTCGGTTCAGAAGTTCTGTCCACTCCTGAACTTGTGCCTGCGTTATAAAGGTTGGATAAAGCTCGGGTAAGAGAATTAATTTTTCTTGAATAAGAGCAATTAAACTGGGTAATTCTTGGACCAAATTAGAAAGCTGATCCAAAGCCAATGGCATCAAAACGATTAACCCCACCACTAAAGACACGACCAATATCGCCGAACTCATTGAGACGGCCACAAGATGTGGCAAGCGGAAACGCTCAAGCTGGGCAACAACGCCTTGTAATAAAAAAGCCAAGACTAAGGCAGCAATTACCGGTGATAAAATACCACCAAGGCCAACAATAATACCACCGGCTGCAACCAAAATAAGCAGTAAGATAATCGCTTCTTCGTCATGAAAATTACGGTCGTACCACTTTTTTAATACGTTTAACATAAATTACCGATGCCTATTGAATACAATTAAATACAACTAGATACAATTGATTACCATCAAATCAATACATAGAAGAAAGTTAACACTGGAACTTTGCAACCGCAAGATGATCCATTGAATTACTGCTTATAAAAGCCATCATTGCGTTAAACTTAGACTCTGACTAATAATGCTGTCACTGTCGCTACCCAATAGCCAGTAAATACTGCATTATTTGAATGACAGGACTGACCGAACTGCCAGAACCGATAGAACCGATAGAACCAACAAGACATACTGAACATGAGCCGTCTATTTAGTATCCACTCAAGCAAAGCCAAAGTGTTAATCACGCTAATGATTAGCTTGCTGCTTGCTGTACCGTCTTTAGCCAGCAACCCTGCTGAACTGCTTCCAGAACTAGGGGATAGCGCTGCCGGCTTAATGGCGCCCGCTCAGGAACAGGCGCTAGGCCAAGCCTGGCTGCGATCTTTTCGCGCCAGCGTGCCATTAGAAAGCGACCCTCTCGTGTTTGAATACATGGAAAATCTGCTTTTTAAACTCTCCAGCTATAGTGACATTGAAGATAAAAACCTCGACCTCGTCATTGTCAGCAACCCAACGATTAATGCCTTTGCCGTTCCTGGCGGGGTTATCGGCGTCAATACTGGCTTACTGCTTTACGCTGAATCTGAAGCGCAGCTGGCTTCGGTTCTCTCACATGAGCTTGCGCATTTATCTCAGCGTCACTTTGCTCGCAGCGTTGAAGCCTCACAACGAAGTAACTTCACTACGCTCGCAGGATTACTCGCCGGTATTGTCTTAGCCGCAGCCAGTGAAGGTGATGCCGCATCGGCCGCTATTATGGCCTCGCAAGCAGCAGCTCTCGATTCACAGCTACGCTACAGCCGCCTGCATGAAAAAGAAGCCGATCGGCTGGGGATGAAAACATTGGTTGATGCTGGTTATCCGGCAGAATCTGCCGCACTCATGTTTAAACAAATGCTCAACGCCTCAAGACTTTACGGCAATAGAATGCCTGAGTTTTTATTAACTCACCCGGTTACCGAATCACGTATCGCGGACGCAAGCAATCGCGCCAGACAACTGCCTTCAACAACCGCTGTGCCCAGCTTGGATTATTTATTAATAAAGGCGCGTATCACGGCATTGGGAAAAGTGCCTGGAAAAGAATCAACAGAGGAATCGGCGAAAGAGCATATTAAACGCTTTAGGCTAGCCTTAGAAAAACTCTCTACACCAGAACCCAGCAGCCCAACCAACAGCAATGTACCTGCCGAATTAGCACGCAGTGCGGCTCATTATGGTTTAGCGCTTTCCTATTTAGAAAATCGACAATGGCGTAAAGCCCGTAAGACATTGGCACCATTACTTAAACAAGCTCCGAATAAACTTGCCTACATATTATTGGATATTGATATCGATATTGAGGCGGGCGACAGTAAGCGCGCTGAAAAAAGGCTGCATGAATTAAATACCACCATGCCAAACAACTATGCCATTAGTATGGCATTAGCCCAAACAATGTTAAGTAATACGGACTATAAAGACGCGCAAAAAGTATTGCAGTCACTCACTAAAACGCGACCTGCTCAAGCGGATGTTTGGTATTTAATGTCAGAAACGCATGGGCTTGCTGGTGATATATTGCAATTGCATCAAGCGAGAGCAGAATTCTTTTTACTGCGCGGCAATTTCTCTCAAGCTCGACAACACTTAACAACCGCACTGCACTTTAGTAAAAATAATTATCAAATAGCTGCGCGAATAAAAGAACGTATTAGGGATGTTAATTCTTTGCAGCAACTCACTGAGAACTTGTAAAAACCCGCTCTTTATTAAGCACCTGCTTTTACAAAATCCAACATACGCTGCAATGGCAGCAAGGCTCTCGCGGCAAGCGCCTCTTCAACAAAAACCTCATTGGTTTTCAACTCAAGACTATTGGCTAAATTATCTAAATCATTCATGGCCATCCAAGGGCAATTGGCACAGCTTTTACAGGTCGCCCCCGCACCACCTGTAGGCGCAATCAAAAATTGCTTATTCGGTACTAACTGTGTGAGCTTATAAAAAATACCTTGATCCGTAGCTACAATAAATTGCTCATGAGGCAATTCAGAAGCCGCTTGAATAATTTGCGTAGTTGAACCCACCCTATCGGCCAATGCCAATACGGAAGCCGGTGATTCTGGATGCGCAAGTACTGCAGCGTTAGGATAAACCGCTTTTAAATCTAGAATGCCTTTGGCTTTAAACTCATCATGCACAATACAGGTGCTATCCCATAGCAACATATCAGCACCGGTTTGCTTTTGCACATAGGCACCTAAATGTTTATCGGGCGCCCAAATAATTTTTTCACCTAGCCCATCAAGATAATCAACAACGTCTACTGCAATGCTTGAAGTTACCACCCAATCGGCGCGCGCTTTAACGGCTGCCGATGTATTGGCATATACAACCACTGTGCGGTCAGGATGCTGATCACAAAAAGCTGAGAACTCTTCAATCGGGCAACCTAAATCTAATGAACAAGTCGCTTCTAAGGTAGGCATAAATACCCGTTTTTCAGGGCTTAAAATTTTAGCTGTTTCACCCATAAACTTAACACCGGCAACAATCAGTGTTTGCGCTTTATGCGCTGCGCCAAACCGTGCCATTTCTAATGAATCAGAAACAATACCACCGGTCATTTCAGCTAATTTTTGAATTGCAGGGTCAGTATAATAATGCGCGACAATGGCAGCATTCTCTTTTTCTAATAATGCAGTAATTCGCTCAGCAGCACTATTAAATTCAGCTTCGGTATAGCTAGGTAAGCTGGGCTCATAAATATGTCGCTTAACAATATCTTCAGCACTGCCACTATAAGCACTTGTAGCTATTGCGTCAGAAGAATTGGAGCCAGAATTGTGAGAATGTTGATCTGTCATGATGGGAATCTTTTCTGAAATAATCGTCGACGAAAAATTGAATATAAATTACCTGATGCACATTAGCAGTGTGCCAAGTTAGTCATTCATGCATTGTAACACAGAGATTTTCTAA
>Ga0209196_1001316_pt1 | contig 17887 bp, 18 predicted proteins | sample COGITO_mtgs_1105_5_FD_184801 | JGI IMG/M metagenome (GOLD analysis project Ga0209196, IMG submission 184801) | Pelagic marine microbial communities from North Sea - COGITO_mtgs_110509 (SPAdes) (version 2) | ecosystem: Environmental > Aquatic > Marine > Epipelagic ... | reverse complement strand
AACATCTGGCAAGTGATAATTTTCAAAAACGCTAAAAACCTTGCCCTCCCCCGTCCGCCATAAAGTCTCAGGCATTTATTTATGCCCTCTGACCTCCCACCTTCCCACCTTCCCACTTTCCAACCTCAAGTCTCGAGTCTACCACCTCAAGTCTCCCACCTCCCACCGTCCCACCTTCCCACCTTCGTACCTTTAATACCTTCGTACCTTAAAACCTTCCCACTTCCCCCCATTAAGTCTCAGCTCTCAGGTCTCCGCTTTGAGCTCTCTTAACCTCCGGTCTGTTAACCTCAAGTCTCCCACACCTCAGCCCTCAGGTCTCTCCCACCTTAAGTCTCTTATTAACACTCTCACTATGCCCCGCATCATTCTAGCCCTCTTAATCAGCCTCCTTAACCAGCAAGTCCTCAACGCAGATGCAACCGACCGCGCGTGGCAAACCAGCATCGAACCAGTCACCCTCAGTCTGCGAAATAAGCTAGCGGACGCCCCCTACACGGTCCAATTCATCGTTGCAGCGCAGAGCAGCGACGCGCAGTGGTCGTATACCACCGAGTCCGCAGCTAACGCCTGGCAGCGCCCACAGTTTCCGAAAGATTTCAAAGGCCCGAACGTCGACCACTTACGGCCACAGGCCTACACTTGGCACGCCCGAGTCGTGAGCGACGACAACCAGCGCGTCATGGACGGCAGCTTCACCTACCCCAACATCACTCCCAGCGAACACGACTAAAAAACCTGCCACACCTTACAACCAACAGCGTTCTAAAACATGCATTCCTGTCGCCTCACATTTACTCTCTACCTACTCACCCTTTGTGGGCTCAACCTCGGCTATGCAGTCGACATCGAAGAGCAGGCTTACGTTGAAGTGGAATCTGTGGCCTGGTGCCTCAAGCCGGAGCATTTGAAAGGCCGTCATTGGACGATACATCGATTACCCGATTGTGAATATGAAAAACGGCACGACGTCATACGGGCAATTTGCAGTATTCATACCACTACAGACTGGCGCACAGCAGACGATTGGACACTGATTGTATCCGGCCCCAAAGTAAAAGATGAGGACAGACAGACTACAGATCAGCATTACTTCTTTTACTTACATAAATATAACTTTAACGGCGAAGTCCAGTATTCCATTAACTGGAATGCAGACCTAAAGGGAAATCCAGTCTACAGTCATGCCCAATGGAATTTAGGCGAGGACTACACTTACGCAAAACACCCCACCATGGACATTCATACGATCGAGGGACATGGATTCAAAATGGCCCTGAACTTTGAATGCTCCCTATTGAAATATCCAGAACCTGAGTCTACGAAATGGGATCATTACTATCAAGATGCAGTATCGAATTTTGATATGATTATAAGAACGAGTGAACTCGTTGAACTCCATGCAGCTCGGATCAAAGCGCTCATACAGCAAAAGATTAAAGAAATTACAGAAGATGGCAGCAACACCCCTGAATACATTGATACACTCACACAAGCCGTCATCAAAACACAGGAATCCTGGGAAGCATATGCCACCGCACAATGCGCAGAAGTCGCGATCTCCTACGGTCGCGGCAGTGGCGCATCCCTCGGGTCCACCATGCAATACATGGAACTTCAAGTAGAGCGCATCAAAGCACTTTTACCCGTATATAAATAACTCGCCTTGACCCACCTTCATACCTTCCACTTCACCACCTTCACACCTTCGCACTTTGCTCCCTCACCTGCCCAGAGGGCACCCAGTTCACTCACCCTTCGCGGACTCAGGGCAAACCTTCAGTTTACCATCTACGTGCTACTCGCACTTCGTCCCACCTCAAGTCTCAGTCCTCCGCTTTCAGGTCTCTCAAGCCTCCCACCTCAGCCCTCAGGTCTCAAGCCTCCCACCTCAGGTCTCAGGTCTCAAGCCTCCCACCTCAGGTCTCAGGTCTCAAGCCTCCCACCTCAGGTCTCTTTTACCTCAAGTCTCTCCCACCTCAGGTCTCTCTTACCTCAAGTCTCTTAAAACCTTCGCACCAAAAAATTCAAACGCATGCTTGAAGCGCACCAAAAGGTGCAATAAGCCATACATCATGACTACACCCCACGCCGTCATTTACCTCTGCAGTTACTGGCTATTCAGTAGCCTCACGCTGCATGCCAGTTCAGGCGAGGCACACCAGCCACTCGGCTTTTTTGAGCCGCCCTTCGTCCACCCCGCCCTAATTGAAATGTTCGGTGGTGACATCAGCGACCGCCACCCCAACGTCATGGCCTTCGACCTCGATGAGGCGCAAACCAGCAATCAAATCGCCGGCGGCCGAGATTTTGCAGTCATTCCACTGACCAACGACCAAGGCGAGCCCGCCCCCAACCTAGGCGCGCCGACAGTGCGCATGACCACCACGCACGACAACGGCGAAACCAGCTATTTTGAATATCGCGCCGACAAACAAGCCACCGATGGCACGATTTATTTGCGCTGCTACAGCGGGAGCGATCGGGGCACTGGCACTTGGAGTCACCACGTCGCGGTCACAATCACCGAAGACAGCCAGCGGCGCTACGATGACACCGGACAACCCTACCGGCACAACTACCGCATGCTAAAACTCGTCAGCCACCTACCCATGAACTTTTTCGAGTGAGGGTGCGGGCTAGGACTCACAGAACCAGATAGTTTTAAATCGCAGCAAGACCGGTGTTGCCGAGATCTAAACCCTGAAACACTAATCAAAAATACTTTGCTAGCACTCAAACAGGTCAACCGAATACAACGTCATAAATAGAACGACCTAACCCCAGTTTCGCCCCATTAACTTATAAATCATCAGCTTAAAGCACAACGCAATTACCGCAATAATCTCCAACCTTAAAAAAGAAGCCGTCAAATGCATACTCTAGAATACAGCCTATTTAAACTATCAGAAATTTTAAACTCCTCCCTCGAAAAGGAAGATCTCAACAGAGAACTAATAACTGAAGTTTCGGATATACTTATGTGCTTAGCCTCCGCATCGCATTATGAGTATATTCCTGATGGAGAACCATTCCCTATGGGTTCAAAGAATAAGACCGGTACAAGCAGTACCCGAAAGGTATTGGATCGTATATTAATCATGGCGAGAGATTTCAAAACTATACCTGCAACCGAGGAAAACATTACGCTTGAGGTCGACACATCACAAACAATTGCGGGCAGCACTGACTTTGGTGAATTATCAAGTACGTATATGCCTATTAGTGGCTCGACTGACTTAAATATAATGTCGCCACCTCACGCAGTTTTGGTTGATGACATAAAAGGCCTTGCTGGCATTGACTACTATGGCTCGTATAGCCTGCGCCTGCAAATTACCCTAGAAGAAGCGCACCCAGATTTAGGCACCTCTTTTACGACAAAATATTTCCGATTCCCAACACCTGGTGTGGTTGAATGGGGGCATGAAATGAAATCCTTCAAGCTCGAGAAAATCGTCTAAGTGACATGTATGATTAAACTCTCTTAATAAAATATATACTTATTAATACGACTGTTTACCCATGACAAATGAAGCACAGATAATCAAAGAACGTTACGCAATCAGCGGAGCACCTCGTGTAGGTCGCCTCGCAAATGTCTACCCAGTATACGACATTCAAGACAATGGCCGCAAGGTCGCGATAAAGCTCTTCCGCACAGGAATGCCTAACGATGAGGTGATCAAAGAGGCTTTCCAAAGAGAAAGCCTGCGGTTAATGGATCTCAAGCACCGCATCATGCCGGAATTCTCGCACGAGTCCTAATGACATCCGTCATTTAACAATGTCCCTTCAACAAAAGATCCTCGGCACCGACCGCAACCTCCGCCTCGCCAACGACAAGGCTCACCATCTCCCCCTTTATTATGCCCTTGGGTACAAGTCTCATCCCTCAGCTCTTTATTATGCCCTTGGGTGCAAGCATCCCTCCCCCCCCACTATGAAAGCCAAGTTCGACGAGTTGAACGACAACGCCTAAGCACGCTCGAAATCATAAACGGAACCTAGGCTTTCTCAAGGCCCCTCACTATTCACAACGCTAATGATATGAGACAGTCCACCATGCCACTAATTGTAAAAAACAAGGCCTTTAGCTCAAAAGATGACTTCACATCAGCGAATCCTCAGGCATAAAAGACAGATCCATCGATTAGCACCAATGATGAACTGAGGATCAGCAGTATCAATCGATTATAACACTTAAGAATCTACTATAATTACTTTCAATACAAACAATACGACAATGCCAATTGACACCACATCCCCAAGGTATGACGCCCCTAAAAAATTTGCACAAGGACTACGTAAAGCTGGCAAAGAATGGGACGGTATTAAAACTTTCAAAACCAAAATATTCAGAGACACACACGAGTGGCTAGAAAACAAAGTTGAAGAAGGGTGGCCAGATGAACTAAGTAACATCCAAGACTTGTGGGGACGATTGATCAACGAACTGCAAACCACCGAGCGTGCCTCAGAAAATCAACGAGTAATTGAATATGTAGGTGCAGATTCAGCAGTATTAGCTGAAAGTATCGACCCAAATTTTAGTATCCCCACAGATGAATACTCTGCATGGCAAAAATACCGGAAGAGTCTGACCGAAGGAGGGTTTCTGGAGCAAACAGTCAACTCCATCGAACAGGAATGCTTTAATACCTTAAAATGCTTAAAAATTGGAAATGTCCCAGAACAGCGCGATATTAAAGGGCTGGTCATCGGGCATGTCCAATCTGGTAAAACCGCGAACATGGCCGGCTTGATGGCGATGGCAGCCGACTGGGGATTCAACATGTTCATCGTCTTAACTGGCACAATTGAAAACCTTAGAAAACAGACACAAACAAGGCTCATTGATGACCTAAACCAAGCGGGCTCTACGCAACAATGGCACAGTTTAACACATCTAAGAAAAAACATGCCAGCGGGGCAGCGATCCACTGACAACCAAATCAACAATACTAGCAACTACCTAACTGTTTCTCTTAAGAACAAAAGTCGTCTCACGAAATTGAAGCAATGGCTTGAAGAATATCCGTCCCAGCTAGCACAGATGAATATACTGCTGATCGATGATGAGGCTGACCAGGCTAGCATCAACACACGAACAACTGATAAAGAGCGCACCGCGATCAACCACTGCATTATCGAACTAACTAAATTAAAATCGAAAACGATGAATTATGTCGCCTACACCGCGACGCCGTATGCCAATATCCTAAATGAAGCTGGAGATGGAACCTTATATCCACACTCATTTATCAGAACACTCCCCCTTAGCCCAAGCTATTTCGGACCAGAACTTATATTCGGTGCTTCGGGGGTCAATCACGTCGACGAATCTAGCGAACTGCCCACATTGGATATTCTCCGAGAGATATCAATAGACGACGTAAGTAGGATCAAAGAGATGCAAGATGGAGATGATGTTGAGACTGCTGAATCTCTAGTTGATTCACTGGCTTGGTTTCTATGCGCCTCTGCCGTAAGGAGAATACGCCAATCAACGTCTCCGAGCTCCATGCTAGTTCACACTAGCCAAAAGCAAGCACACCATCAATCTATCGCGGATCGTATCGAACTCTTGTTGGGACAGCCGAACATGTTAATTGAACGATGCCAACAGCTATACGAAAAAGAAACCGATCGTTTATCGCTGACAGCATTTAATGAGCAATACCCGGATTACGACGGATCCCCTAGAGATTATCCTGCATGGGAGAGTTTAATTGAACATATCAATGAACTCCTAAGCAATCTGAGGCACATCAAACTAGATCAAGATGGCAATATCTCATACCATACAGGTCTGCATTTATGCATTGATAATTGCAGTAATAACGGATTCGACGATGAGGGCAATTTCAAACGTTTGCTCTACCCAGATCCTAGCAAGCAAAAACTCGACTACAGTCCAGCATTCATCGTGATAGGAGGAGCAACCCTTTCACGTGGCCTAACGATTGAAGGATTGGTCTCAACGTATTTCCTGCGCACGACACGCATGGGAGACTCGCTAATGCAAATGGGCCGTTGGTTTGGGTATCGTAAAGGCTACGAACTACTTCCCCGGATCTGGATGACGCAAAACTCGATGAATCAATTCCGTTATCTAGCGACAATTGAGGCCGAACTAAGGGAAGAAATTAAAATGTATGAGGACGTCGGCATCACACCTGCCAATATTGGCCCAAAAATCAGCAACTGGGCGCCGGCGATATTCCTTAGCATTACAGCAAAAAACCGAATGCAAGGGGCAGTCGCAGCAACGTGGGATTTCTCGGGCATCAGTAATGAAACCACACTCTTTTATGAGAGCAAAAAAATAAATGATGATAACATAAACACGACAACCAATTTTTTGGACACACTTACTGGTGTCCCCGAAACTCCAAAAAGCAAAGGCCTAGTCTACCGAAACATTCAGTTTGAGGTGATTGCTGAATACTTGAGGAGTATGAAATTCCATCACCGCAGCAAAGTATTCAAGAACATCGATGTATTTATTAATTGGTTTGAACAAGTGAATCAAACAGATGAGGCCACCCTAGCCTATCGTAATTGGAACGTCATCGTCTCAAGCTTAAACGGCATGGGTGCCCTTGAGGATGGAGAGATTGAAAAGAATAGCTGGCAGGTTTCAAATAAACGGCTGATAAAGATAAACCGCAGTCGTCTAGCCCGTGGAACTACAGAGGAGGGAGAACTGTCAATTGGTTCATTACAGAACCCATTAGACAAATTCCTAGACCTACCCGAAAGCGAGCAACCCGACAAAACACCAAAGGGGCCAGAATCCATTGAGATACGAGAGCGAGCTGGCCTCGGTGATATCCCTCAGTTAATCATTTATAGAATCGATGGCAGTGGAAAGCCACAGAACCTAGAGAATTCCGAATCTCGCGCACCACTCAACCTAGAGACGGATATTATTGGTCTACTACTGCGCGTGCCTGGAAAACCTCACCTGAACACGACACGACAGATTAGCGTGGAAATACCCCAGGATGCATATGAAACCGAAAGCCTCGACATCGCAGACGCCGAATAACAATTAATAGAACCACTTTACCCAACAAACAATGGCACTCATATTTACACCACTAGATACAGGAAGATACGTCGCTCGAGGCCGCTTAGTCTTACGCACACTTGAAGGCACAGATCTCAATAGTCTCGATATTTTAGTAAGAGAAAGCATTCAAAATAGCTTGGACGCTGCAACTAACAAAGCACACCCAGTAACAGTCGATTTTTCAATCATAGAGAGACCTAAAGAAGCTATATGCAGTATATTCGACCAAACCACTGATGAGCAACTAAATCGTAAATTCAAAGACTCTCCTTCCTGTAATGTGCTAACAATAAGAGACACTGGAACAACAGGACTAACTGGAGACTTCGAGGATGATAATAGTAAGATTTATAAGTTAATCGCCGACATCGGACGTGCCCAAGAGAATGCTGGAGCTGGAGGTAGCTGGGGACTAGGAAAGACCATTTACTATCATATGGGAACCAACATCGTCGGGTTTTACTCTCAAACACGTGACTCGAAAAACAATGTAAGATCACGGCTTTCATTCGGGTATATTGAAGATGAAAGAAAAGACACTCGGCTAATCCCAAGCACACCATCAGGCATCGCGTGGTGGGGCAATGAACATGGAGCTCCAATTCACACCAAAGCGAGTATATTACCGATTTTAAAAAAGCTTGGGGTGCCCCCTTTCAAAGCAGACGAAACTGGAACCTGCATTATTGTCCCCTTTTTTTCTCAAGCCGAGAGCCTAGTGAATATTGGAGAGAAAGCGAAAACATTACCGTGGGAAAACAACGAAGCTGATTACATCAAACTTTCGATCCAAAGATGGTATGCCAATCGCTTAATTAAGACCAAAGGTAAATCAACGTTAAAAGCCTCAGTAAACGGCCAGAGATTAACCCCCTCCAAGATCGCTCCAGTTTTTGAAGTAATGCAAAGGCTAAGAAAGCTCACAGACAATTTCAAGGAGCACCACGGCGCTAGAGACGGCTTAAGATTAATCCACTGCACTGAAGAGCCACTAGAGTGGAAAATCGACAAACAACAGGATTCGATGCCATCCGCTTACTTAAAGGCGCTACACTTCAACCAAACCTTTCAAGATGACGAGCGGTCAAGAACTCCCCCGGTTGGTTGGATTGCGGCTCAGCGACTCTCGGAGCGGGACCTGAAGATGCTACCACCCAACAACCTGCTATCGCCACATCAATACATATTTGGGAGCTCTACAGATTGCGATGAACAGTTGCCGATAGTCGCGATGTCACGTAGCCCTCAAATGATTGTCGCCTACAACACAAGCGACTGGAGATCAGGCTTGAAACTAGAAACAGAAGGAGAATACCTTATCGTTCTATTCGTTTTGAATTCCAAAGCTCGACTTTTGGACGGAACTAAACTGGAAGAATATATTAGAAGTATTGAAAATCCAACACACTCCGATTGGAAAGATTCGATACTTAAGTCTAAGCATAAAGGAATTCCTGTAAAAATCCGAAACGGAGTCGTAAGAGCATTAAGGAATTCGTTCTTTAACAGCACTTCGGCTATAGAAGATGAGCCACGTGCCGCAAGTATACGGGCACAGCTAGGTCAAAACCTGCTGCCCTCCGACTTTGGAACAGCAGGAACGAGACCGCCAGCAATAAAAGGGAAAGAAAAGCCTTCAGATCCATCCCCGCGTCAATCACAACCCTCCTTAAGTATTCAGGACGATAAAACTGAATATACTCACGATGAAATTAAACTGTATTTAACGGTCTCTAATGCTAAACACACTAGGTTAAAAATCTCAATCGAAGCTGATGCAGGGGCTGGAAAGACAATGACCAGCAACGCATGGACTGACGAAATTAAATCACCAGGATTTCCGTTCGAATTAATAAAATTCGAACTCACAGGCATTAGAACGCTCAAAAACAATGGCAAAGCTCCAGCGTTTCGCCCACTAGCCCCCTCGGACGTAAAATCTAGCATTGATGCCGCAAGTTTCCTACTCACGTTGAAAGAAGGAATCTACCAACAAATAGAGGCGGAATTGATGCTAAAGACGAGCGACCGCTCAGTTAATCCAGTTATAACACTAGCAACTGCTGAGGCATAAAATGAGAAAAAAAATCATTCCACCATATCCTACACTAAGTGAGAGTCACCTAGAGGTAATTGTTTCCTATCATAGCGATGGAAATGATCTTCAACCTGAAAACTTAACAGACGGATCAACTTCATTATCCTGCAACGGGACTCCATGGATCGCTCAGAATGACTCACTAACGATCTCAATTGAGATCGACAGTGATGTTTTATTGAAACTCAAGAGAACAATGACAAATGTCCTGCCAGCAGGAGCCATGGCAGGAATTGCCCTATCATGGCAATCAAAGGGTTCTTTGAAGTGCGGTGTATCAGATCCTATTCCACTAGAGCCAAGCAACCAAGAGCAGCCTATAAAGTTGGAGCTCAAATTCAAACCTGGTGAAATACGTGACACTCTAAGCCATGAACTAATCGTATATCTACAATCTCCAGCTGATGCACTAGAACGTGGCGAAACTCACAAATGCAACACTATGGGCGCGAGGTTAGGTATACTGGGGGATCACCACACAATACGCGCCGATGGCCGTGGTTCAGTCTTTCCCATTTTTCCGGTTGCAGGTGATAAATCTGGGGCACTTTGGTCTCTCAATTGCAACTGGTCTGACTGTAAGAATGACAGTTTTGATGGAGACTCTTTTAGAATTAACATTAATACAAACCATCGCGATTGCCCTGGAGAATGGACCAGCGACGAAAAGAGGCCATTGTCCCCTCTTACTAAATCGATCATCCGCGATGCCATAGCCACACTCATATTATCAGTCCAAAGTGAAGACGGTTCTGAAACTTGGAACACGATCAAACGAACGGAGAGCCTTAGTGACGCTGAATTCTCCCCGGGAAGCGTTGCACATGCTCTCTGGCATTTTTATAATCAAAACAAATTAAATGATGAAACACCAGCCGATCTCATGGAGTCGTGCGGTAAGATCAAATTATAGTTTATTACCATGTCCTACCGAACACTCGACAAAATCTCTGCAAAATCAATTATCACCAGCTTTGAAAGTGGCGCTGAATGCTTGGTGGAGCCCAGCAGCCTCGTAGCAAGTGAGCAGCAATTGCGAAAGCATTTCTCCGAACGTTTTTACAGACCAACAGGGCCAGAAATCCCAGCAGATGAAGACTTAAAGCTAGGACTTACGCTCTACTCAGATTGGCTATCTCTTGACGAGGAGATAGATCCCAGAATGGCTGCTGACGATGGTTTTTGGAGGAATTTAACCTGCCGCGTCTTACCCGATTATGTGTTACGTCGCTGGCCAGAAAAGCCGAATGCCGAAGGTATCTTAAAATGGAATGTAGATCGCTATTATAACAAGCCTCAACGAAATTGGTTAAAAATAATCTGGTGGATGTGTCACCTCAGCTGGCAGGGAGACAAAAAGTCCACAGAAGAAGCGCTGAGCAAACTGGGGAATGATGCCATCAGTCAGATCGTAGAACGCACGGGACAAGGAGGCTATCGAGTCAATTTGTATAGAGAAATCATTGCAAAAGCTACATCTGATGCGTATCCAAACCAAGCAAGCGCCGAAGCAGCCTTACGCCGTGCGATGAAACTAAATACCATGCGAACACAGACAACTATTCCCGAATTTCACGCAGATGGCCTACTAGGTTATGTAGCATCGCTTTTCCCCGAGGAAGCGTAAAACTGTGATCGCTCCCCTCTTCTCAAAGACCGCACAGCTTCCCAGTGTCATAGATCTGTTTTCAGGCTGTGGAGGATTAGGGCTGGGGTTCGCACGTGCCGGGTTCCCAATGCTAGCTTCGTTGGACATGGATGCTGCAGCTTCAAAAACCGCGCAATATAACCTCCACAGCGATACTCCTAGTGCTACACCTACTAGGGCTCGAACAGGTGATATTAGAGATATTTGCCCCGATGATCTAATTCCAAAAGGCTTTGATGGCGAACTCATCGTAATCGGCGGCCCCCCCTGCCAAGCTTACTCGATGGCGGGTAGAGGTAAATTGCGCTCACTTGGAGAGCATCGAATTCACACCAACGATATACGAGGGAACCTCTATATCGACTTCCTTAATTTTGCAATCGAGGCAAATGCCGCTGCCATCGTAATGGAAAATGTGCCAGCTTCCATTAATTATGGAGGACAGAACATACCTGAACTGGCCTGTAAGAAATTGATAGGACAAGGCTATGAGGCAACATGGACAATCCTCAATGCGGCAGATTTCGGTGTGCCACAGCGTCGTGAGCGTATGTTTCTAATCGCCACCCGTAAAAATACCGGCCTACGCCCTATCATTCCCGCACCAAGCTTCACTTGCCCCGAGAGAGAGCAAACACAAATAGGTAAGACGCTAGCGAGATTACTGAGAGAGAGTGATCATTTCGCATCCCCATTGACTAATACCGCAACTCAGCCTTGGGTCACGGTTGCCGAAGCCCTATCGGACTTGCCGGCACTCTTCCCCTCATCAACGACCCCCTATCACCTTCCTAAACCATCAGAAGCAAAGACCTACTCTAGCGATGCAAAAAATGAATTCCAGCAGACAATGAGAGGAAATAAGCGGGCATCAAGCGCCCACGCATTTCGGCGCACGTTACGGGACTTTCCCATATTTGAAAAGATGAACCCTGGCGACGACTACAGAAATGCGTCGGAAATCGCTGAAGCACTCTTTCAAGAAAAATTACGAACATCTGGCACAAGAAAAGAATCCAACCCTGATCGCTATAATCTCCTCCGCAAACAGACCGTTCCTCCTTATAGCCAAGAAACATTCACCGACAAATGGAAAAAGCTGCATCCTGACAAAGTGAGCCACACAGTGCCCGCTCACTTAGGAACTGACACTTACAGCCATATCCACCCATGGGAGCCCCGAGGTATCTCCGTCAGAGAGGCTGCGCGGTTACAATCTTTCCCTGACAACTTTATATTCCCCTCAACCATGAGTGATGCATTCAAGCAAATCGGCAATGCAGTGCCTCCGTTACTTGCAGAAGCCATTGCTCTTTCCCTCAAAAACGAAATTTTATCAATAACATGAGCCAACTCCTAGACGAAATAAAAAGTGCCTTCTCAAATTTGTCTGAAGGTAAAGCTAAGGAAGTATTAGGCATTCCAGGTGCATCTGATGGCTGGTTAATACGAGAGAAAAACGGAGTGATGATTGCAGCACTGGCAACGGAATACACCAAGATATTTGACGAGAAATTTGCGGGAATCCACATGCGAACATCAACCCGATTGATTGGGACAAAGGAGCTGCTACTCATTACAATTGAAAGTGATCAATTCGAGAATCGAGCGCCATTCGCACGCCTCTGCGAGGACTTCTTGAGTGGCGAAAATGCGAAGGAAATATCCGAACACCCAAGGGAATGGTGGCACAGATGGAAAACCCTAATGGGGAACTCCAGCGTAACTAAAATGCCTTACGCAGTCATCGGAGAACTTCTAGTCCTCCTCAAACTCATTCAATCGGGAGAAGATCCGAACTGGACTGGCCCCGAGGGAGGCTCCCATGACATTGAGCTAAAAACTCAAAGCTTTGAAGTGAAATCAACCATCGAACGAGTCGATGAAACCATAACAATATCCAACCAATTTCAACTATCTCCAGGGGCAGATAAAGCGCTGCATCTAGCATTTTGCAGGTTTGAGCCAGACCGCGGGGAGTTATCAATCAACACGATCGCGCAGTCATTGATCGAGATCGGCTACGACGAAGACGGACTTGAGGCTAAACTTAAGAAGGTGGGATACCCGGTCGGGCGCACATCTAGAGAACAAACATACGACCTACTTGAAGCCGAAGTATATGCTGTCGATGAAAAGTTCCCTCGGATTGTGCCACAAAGCTTTAAGGGAAATGTATTCCCTGCTGGCGTCGTGAAAATGGTTTACGACATCAGCCTTTCCAATTTGGACCGGATTCAACTAGATGATTTTCTTTCTAACGTCGAATAATTCGACTCCTTTCAATAGCTAAAACTGACCTTATTATTGTATGCCGAATAGCGATTACACCTTACACAAAAACCTATTCAGTCAAATTGCAGGACTCTCTGATAAATTAAAGCACGAGCTAGCGGCTGCTTCTCATAAGTATGGAAAAGGTTCGGTTAACGATCTCCTCGCCGAAGAGGAAGCCCAACTGTTCCTCGCTCGATTTCAGAAACCAACTTTCACGCCAAAGAAGAGCAAAAACAGTTTCACCTTCATTGATCTCTTTGCTGGCATTGGTGGCTTCCGCATGGCCCTACAGAACCTAGGAGGGAAGTGTGTATTCACCTCGGAATGGGACGCCAAAGCCAAAGAAACCTACTTCTACAATTACGGCGAATTGCCGTTTGGAGATATTACCAAAGAGTCAACTAAAGCAGCCATCCCTAAAGGTTTTGACGTCCTGTGTGCAGGCTTCCCCTGTCAGGCATTTTCAATTGCAGGCAAACGCGGCGGGTTTGAAGATACACGTGGCACCCTATTTTTTGACGTGGCTGAGATTATAAAAACACACCGACCTAAAGCCGTCTTTCTCGAAAATGTTAAAGGGCTGGTGAATCACAGATCAGGGAAAACACTAGAGACCATCCTTAATGTTTTGCGTAATGACCTAGGCTACATTGTTCCAAAGCCTCAAATCATAAATGCCAAAAACTTTGGGGTCCCTCAAAACCGTGAACGCATCTTCATTGTTGGATTTCGAAAGGAAGACTACGAAGAGCAAGCAGCTCACTTTCATTACCCGAAACCATCTAAGAAAGAAGTTTGCATTGGAGATATCTTACAAAAAAACGTCCCCTCGGTTAAATATTTCCTTTCAAAACAATATCTCAAGACGCTCGTCGAACACAAGCGACGCCATGCAGAAAAAGGCAATGGATTCGGCTACGAAATAATAAAAGATAATGAAATTTCAAATGCAATTGTCGTCGGTGGCATGGGTCGCGAACGGAATCTAGTCTTCGACGATCGCCTGAAAGACTTCAAACCAGTCACCCATATTAAAGGTGAAGTGAACCGCGAAGGTATCCGCAAAATGACACCTCGCGAGTGGGCTCGACTCCAAGGTTATCCTGATAGCTACGAGTTCCCAGTTGCCGACGTGCATGCCTACAAGCAACTCGGCAACTCAGTCGCAGTTCCAGCAATCCAAGCAACAGCGAAGGAAATCCTTAAAATTATTCAATAGAACGCAAATTTATGCTGACTGGAAACAAAGGTGAATGGAGTGAAATTTACGCGCTCTTCAAATTAATATCAGATGGCGTCCTAAGAAAGGGGGATTCGGGACTTTGTCCTGCAGATGGCGAAGAATACAGGATTCTTAGGCTATTCAAAAAGGATAAAGACGGAGAATCTATCTATGAGCTCGATGGGGCAAAAGTGTGCATATCTCGTAAAGAACGTTCGAAAATCAACACTCGTTCAGCTTTTGAGAAAAAAGCTAAGGAATTACTCAGAGAGATAAAAAGAAAAAGGGCAAAATCAGAGCATGAACAAGGCGCATTCGCCGTTCCGAGCATAGAAACATTTATGCATGACATGCTTACATGTTCGATAAAGGCAGGCTCTAAAAACAAAACCGACCTATCGGTTGAAATTCTAGACCACAGAACTTCTCAAGAGGACAAGCGAGGATTCTCAATTAAATCTCAACTTGGCGGAAAATCGACACTTCTCAATGCATCAGGGAGCAACACCGCGATAAGATTCGACCTTGAATGCAAATCTAAAGAAGAGGTGTTGAAAATTAACGAGATTAACACGAGGTTTAAGATCCAAGATAGAGTCTTCGCTTTGGATCAACTTCGCAGAGAAAAAAAGATCAAAATACACAGATCAGGTCCAGTGGAAGAATGCTTTCTGCATAATTTAACAATTATTGACGATGCACTTCCAGATATAATATCCAGCGTTTTGTGGAATGGATATGCACATAAAACGAAAAGAATGTGTGATGTAAGCAGTTTAGTCTCGGAAGAGAATCCAAGAAATTATCCGTTCGATGACCTCAATGTAATATATGCAAGGAAGATTAAACAACTACTAGTTGCCTCAGCACTAGGAATGACGGCCGCACACACCTGGGATGGTGAGTATGAGGCGACAGGAGGATACATCGTAGTATTGAAAACGGGTGATGTAATTTCATACCACTTTTACGACCGAGCTGAATTCGAGAATTACTTATTTGAGAACACCGTGATTGATAGCGCGGCTAGCGGCAGGCATTCCTATGCAACAGTTAAGGAAGAACACGGAAGCCTATTTTTTGACTTATGCCTGTTAATTCGCTTCAATCATAGTCATCCTAAATTGAAGAATTAATGCCGAATTCGTCGGGGCAAAAAAGGGTCAAACGTTTAAGATAAATGTGCCTACCTCGTCCTTCCTCTGAGGCGATGCTTAGTCACGCAAATAACACCTTTTAATCCCCAGATACGATATACATTATCGGGCAAAAAAGGGTCATGTCGTTATCTTTGCAATTACCACTATTTAGTAAGTGATCAAACTATCAAAATAGCTCCCCTCTCTGAGGACAAACGGACTCGAATAAGCAGAGTGAGCCAGACCCTGTGCAACCGCCTTAGCCGACTATGACACAAAAACGGCTTTCTTTTTCCAAAGACGCCCTCCTCGACACCGACCGCAACCTCCGTCTCGCCAACGACAAGGCTCACCATCTCCCCCTTTATTATGCCCTTGGGTACAAGTCTCATCCCTCAGCTCTTTATTATGCCCTTGGGTGCAAGCCTCCCTCCCCCCCCACCATGAAAGCCAAGTTCGACGAGTTGAACGACTAGGCTTAGACGCGCTGCGTTCAAGAAGACAGTGGTCAGACGAAGTCGCGAACGGGGCATAAAACGATGATTCTATCCGAAAAGTGAGAGCATTTCACCCAACAGCTCTGTTTGGCACTCGATTAGCTAATCCAATATTCCACTCATCCCCGACTTTTCCTTTGCTAGTTCCCGCACGGATGCTTTTCTTTTAGCCATTATTCTTCCATAGCGGCCTCAAGCACAAAAGACATGCCCCAAAACCCGATCCAACAACTAACAGAGGCACTCGTAGCTTTTAGAGATGATCGAGACTGGAAACAATTCCACAACCCTAAGGGAGCCTTAAAGGCGTCAGACGCAAAATATAAAGATTTAGCTTACGTAAGCGCAGAAACCCAAAAGGGGTCATGTCATTACCTTTGTGAGGGCAAAAAAGGGGGCAAACGCAAATTATGAAGATCTGACATACAGCACCGAACACAGCTTGAGAAATTGAAGAGTCGGTCAGCACGAACCGACTGGGGTATGATTCATCTGTAACAGCCATAGGCGCGACTATGACACAAAACGGCTTTCCTTTTTCCAGGGGGTGCCCTTTTCGGCACCGACCGCAACCTCCGCCTCGCCAACGATAAGGCTCAGGACGTCACGATTAAGAAATTGACCCGAGGTAACCCCACTATGAAAGCCAAGTTCGACGAGTTGAACGACAACCCTTAATCCCCATCGATGCCCCGACATCGATTGTAAACATAACGACATGACCCCATTTCTGCCCTTGGGGGCAAAAAAGGGGTCAAACGCACATTATAAAGATCTGACATACAGCACCGAACACAGCTTAAGAAATTGAAGAGTCGGTCAGCACGAACCGACTGTGGGCAGATTCATCTGTAACCGCCTTAGCCGCAACTATGACACAAAAACGGCTTTCCTTTTCCCAAGAGATGCCCTACTCTATTTCTATCGTTCTTTAAAACTCTAGCGTCGTTAAACGCATCTTGAAGTGTCCTGCCTAGCGGGATAACGCCAACCGGGTCTCCATTTAGGAGAGTCACCACGGTGGTCCAATGATGTGCAGCCTGACGCAACTGAACCCAAGCACTCTCCTGCACGTATTGATCGTCCCGCAGGGTCGATCTTTTTTTGTGCCCGGCGAGTGCGTGAACCTTCAACCACGCACCACATGACTATTCATAAAAACGACCAAGCCTCGGTACGCATCTGGGCCCACAACCCAGACCACCACCTCTACAATAATAACGGCACCTGGTGGCTACACTACACCGCCTACCCGACCCCGCTCACGACTCAACGCATGCGCCGCTCGCTCAAGACCCGCGATATTACGCTCGCCCGCTCGCGGCGCGATGCCTGCTTCGGCAAGCTCTTTAGCGGACGAGGCGGAGCTCATCCCTCCCCTGTCGACATCGATCCCAACAGCGCAGCCTAATAGCGGAAGAGGCGGAGCTCATCCCTCATCTGTCGACATCGGTCCCAACAGCGCAGCTCTTTAGCGGACGAGGCGGAGCTCATCCCTCCCCAGTCGACATCGGTCCCAACAGCGCAGCCTAATAGCGGACGAGACGGAGCTCGTCCCTCCCCAGCTACATCGGTCCCAACAGCGCAGCCTGATAGCGGACGAGACGGAGCTCATCCCTCCCCAGCTACATCGGTCCCAACAGCGCAGCCTAATAGCGGACGAGACGGAGCTCGTCCCTCCCCAACCCAACTAATCACAGACACTTCAACTTAACCAGCAGTCGCCACAACTATGATGAATAAAACACCCTCTCCACTCTCAGCAAACGGCCTTTCTAATCACGCGCAGCCAACTGCCTTCTATATTACACAAGGGAGTTTTGGCATCATGAGCACCGTTGAGTTGCGGGGCGACATTTTGTACTACTCAGCGGCTAGCTACTCCGAAGAGGAGGCGATTGGAAGCCTGAACCCCGAACGCTGGCACA
>Ga0209196_1001293_pt1 | contig 18121 bp, 19 predicted proteins | sample COGITO_mtgs_1105_5_FD_184801 | JGI IMG/M metagenome (GOLD analysis project Ga0209196, IMG submission 184801) | Pelagic marine microbial communities from North Sea - COGITO_mtgs_110509 (SPAdes) (version 2) | ecosystem: Environmental > Aquatic > Marine > Epipelagic ... | reverse complement strand
TTGCGGCTCTTTGTTGCACTCTGCCGTAGCAGTCGCGCTAGTGTTTGTGGTCATGGGGTAGAATATTACCCCTCAGCGCAGCTTTATACGTGTTCCCGTCAGGGCTCACTTCTGAACACCTTTTTTCCTCGTGTTCCCGCTGGCAGCCAACCAAAACCCAGTCTCCTTTTTAGGGTGTGAAAGGTTTCCTCTTTGGCATTCTCTAAATCCATGACAAGCCACTTCTCCTTTACGTCCTTCTGATACGGCACACCCTTTGCTTTTATTGCTGCCTCTTCCAGTGCCTTTATGAAGTCCCTTTCTTTCGGCGTAAGGTGTCTGCTCTTGCGCTCTACTGTCTTTACGAGTTTTGCCAGCGCCTCCACTCCGCGAGCGCCCCTCTTGTGAAACATGTTCTTAAAGCGCGTCTCTACAAGCTCAACTCGCACTCCAGCTAAAGTCAGCTGTCTGATCTGTGTTTCTAGCTCTATTTTTTCCCGCTCATCCTCGCAAGCTGCTTTTCTCCTTTGCAGATAACCAAGACAAATAGCAGTAACAAGCGGCTTTGCATCACCCTTTAATAAGCCCGCTTTCTCCTCATCGAATCCTTGCGCTATTTTAGACAACATTAGCTCAGGAGAAACGATCGCTTGCGCTCGCACTTTCTCCCCCTTTTCAGAGGTGCGAAGTATCCCTGAGCCGGTGTTGTCTTTACCACCAAACAAGCTATCAACACCCCAAGGCATCTCCATTTTCTCTGCTTTATAATTCATGACTAAATGGCTTTAAGGTTTTGCGGTGTCTCAATCGCTTTCTCTGAATACACGGCTTCCCCTGTCTCCATGTCTGGCACGATCGAAAAGAAGTCTGCGCCCTCCTCTACTGTGTGAAGGTTTAAGTAATGGTTTTCAATCATCCGCTCAGAGTTGCCAGCTTGAAGCGCGGTGTCTCCGATAGAGCGGTGAAGTGCCACATGATAGGAGATGAAGCTGTGTCGGGGTTCATCGCTCTGGAGGTTGAATTTCTTTCTTATGTGCCTGTAGTCGTTCTTTAGATTCACGGGTGCAATCGGCTTGCCCTCGTATGCCCTCAGCCATTGCAGGAGGTTATCAGACATTCTCACCTGTCTCTTTTGTTCAGTCTTGGCAACGCTCTCAGGGATTCTGATGTAACCCGTGGCAAGGTTGATTATCTCATCCTCTTGCAATGCCAGTTTCACAAGCTCGCCTTCATCCGTGGATGGTCTTATTCCCGCAAAATAAGCCAAGGCAAAATACTTTACCATCTTTCCTCCCTTGTAGCGCATGGCGTAGCTCATTAGCTCCCTGACATCCACTGGAGACGTTGTAGCGATCGCTGGGCGCTCTGCTTTCACCTTCTTGGCTTTGTGCTGCGTAATGCCCTTCATTGGGTCATTAAAAGTCCAAGGGCGGTTTGTGTCTAAGTCCTCCTCTCTTGCCCATTTAAAGAAGCTCGAAATCTCGCCTCGGTAATGATTCCACGTGGCTTTCTTTGCCGGCTTGCCTTCTTTGGTTCGCAGAGAGGATAAGAACCTTTTAATCTGCTGAGATGTAACCTCGTGAACAATGGGATCGTGACAAAATGAATTAAACTTGTTCAGCCTTGCCCTCATGCGTTTCCTCGTGGGCTCTTTTACCTCGCCTGATCGTTCCACATTATCCAGATAGCGCCTTAGTCCATCCGATAGTCTGATTTGATAATCTGTCGGTCTGTGGTGGGCGAGATAGAACTTAACGGCGTCACTTAGCGAATAAGAGCCCAAGTCTCTATACGCCTGCTCTGCTTCTCTGGTTTGCTCTTTATCAAGCTCGGAGGCTACCAGCACAATCTTGCTCCCATGATTGAGAAGCTCGATATTCTTCTGCCTGGCAAACTCAATCGCGTCCGATTCTTTGGAAAACTGTTTCTTCTGCCACTTGCCGTCCTCTTTCCAGCCTTGAACTCGATAGCAGATATACGCCTTTCCCCTCTTCACGAAAGTGCCTTGTGAAACCCTAGCCTCGTGCGGTTGGTTTCTGCTGTTGTCAGTCAGTGTAATGCGCTTTTTAGCCCTCTTGCTCATGTGTGCATTGTCAGGGTATTTGGGTGCAAAAGCAAGCACTTAAAGAGAGACAAGTAGAGAGACACACCTCAAACACCTGCATTTACTATGCATGGAGAGGCATTCGACTCCCCTCGCCTCCACCATTTAATAAAGGCTCAGGTTAACCCCTGAGCCTTTTTTGGGTCCAGGGCCTCAGCACTTAAGGTTCAGCCGGAGAGGCTTGGCGGCACTTTACAAAAGAAAAGGCTTCCAAAATTGATAGCAGAGGTAATTTTTGGTGCTTCAAACCTGCATGATGCTTTTCCCCACCTTCACTCAAAACACAAACTCCCAGCAGACATGTCATTGATCAGTGAACTGAAGCGGCGCAATGTGCTTCGTGTTGTCTCTGCTTACGCCGTGGTAGGCTGGCTGATGCTGCAGGGCGCGGAAATACTGTTTCCTGTTTATGAGATTTCGGATAACGTCATCAAGCTCATCGTTGTGTGCTTAGGCATTGGTTTGATTCCTGTCGTTGTGCTGAGCTGGGTATTTCAGTTTACTCCGGATGGCTTAAAGCTCGATAAAGATGTAGACGCATCTAGCGCACCCGTGCAGGCCTCGACAAAGAAGCTGGACCGCGTTGTCATCGTGCTACTGGGATTGGCTCTTGTTTATTTTGCATTGGATAAGTTTGTCTTTCAAGCAGCAGGTGACAAGCAACAGCTCGCTAATGTAGAGCAGTCCCCCTCAACAGACGCACTGGCCGAATCAGCGAGTATTCGAGAGCCGCAAGCTTTGCCTCACTCGGTGGCTGTTCTACCCTTTGACAATCTGAGCCCAGACCCGGACGATGCTTATTTTGCTTATGGTATTCACGAATCGATCATTAACGATTTAGCAAAAATTCAAGCGATGAACGTAATTGCGCGTCCATCGGTCATTCGCTACGCCGAAAGCGAGATGAGCATGAAGGAAATTGCCGACGAACTCAATGTGGGCGCGATTATGGGCGGCAGCGTTCGCTACGCGGGTGAGCGGGTGCGCATTTCAGCGCAACTGCTTAACCCACAAACTAATGTTCAAATTTGGGCGGATCAATACGATCGAGACTTAGCGGATGTATTCACCGTGCAGTCAGACATTGCCCAGCGCATTGCGCGCGCGCTAGAGGCCGAGTTGTTACCTCGCGAGCAGGAGGGCTTCAGCAAGGCGGCGACAAAGTCGGCCGAAGCCTCGTCGGCATTCTTCCAAGCCATGTCGATCATACGGGGTGGTTTTCGTGTAGCCGCCTCGCCGAGTATTCGCAGTGCTGTGCAAAAGCATCTCGATCGCGCCATTGAGCATGATCCCAATTTTGCTTTAGCCCATGCTTGGAAAGCCCGCATCTACGTAGCGTCTCGACTTTACGACCCAGTGGCCCCCAATCAATGGCCCGATTTCAAGGCAAGGATGGAGGCATTGGTCGAGCGCCATGCCGCCAAAGCGCTTGCTTTAGATCCAGATATTGGCCTTGCCTATTCCACCTTGGCGGATTTGCGCGCACACAATTGGCAGGCTGATGCCGCTCAGCAGGCCTCAGTGAAGGCGTTAAGTCTCAGCCCAAACGACCCAGAGGTGCTTGTGCGTCAAGCAGGTTTCGAAACCCACCGTGACCAACATCAACAAGCTATCGATCATATGCTGCGTGCGGTTCAGCTGGACCCGAATAGCGGCCGAGTCTTACATGAGTTGGGTTACGCCTTACATGCATCGGGGCAGCATCAGCAGGCCAGCGATGTTCTTGAGAAATGCTTAGAGTTAAACCCGCGTGAGGCGATTGCCAGCATCATGCTTGCCCGATCTCAGTTTGCCCTTGGCAATGAACAGCAGGCCCTCGATGCGCTCCAACTCACAGAGCGTTTAATCCCTGATGATGCTGCTCCAGGAATAAGGGGTGACATCGCATGGGGTTACGGCTTGCTGGGGCGCCCTGAAGATGCGCGTCGAGCATTTGATAAAGTCATCGAGCTTGCCGCTACTCGTTATGTAGATCCTGCCGTTTTGGCATGGAGCTACATGGGCATACAGGATTACCAAGAAGCCTTTAGGCAACTAGAATTAGCGGCCAATGACCTTTCATTAATACAAGATTCCTATCCAGCTCACTTTATCCGTGAAAATAGTTGGTCCGACCCTAGACTCGAACAGCCTGATTTTTTGGCACTAAGAAAAAAGTTTGATTTAAAAACAAGACCTCCAACCCCCGAACTCAAAAAATAAACTCCTCGTAGTTAACACTCAGCACGTATTCATTATGGAAACCTCCGATCAACAAAACCTCGTCGAACTTCTTTTTCTCGCGCTTTATCAAGATGGCCATCTATCGATCGATGAAGACAGCATGCTTCAGAAAGCGCTTAATGCCCTTGGCTGGCAGCCTGAAGAGATAACGGGGCCATCCGTTGGCCAGGCTTTCGCCACGGTTCGCGAAGCCAATTCATCTGACGAAAAAAAAGATCTATTTCTCAGAGAAAGGACGACAAGCTTAAGGGCCAAAGGCCATTCTTCTCTGGCTTTTGAGTGGCTCGGCAAGGTCTTGGCATCGGATGGATTGGATCGCCGTGAGGAGCGCTTCCTTGAGCAGGCAAGGAAGCTTCTTTTTGACTGATTGTCTTTATCGCCCAACGGATCAGCCACAGCTAGCCTTACTAGCTGTAAAATTGGCGATTGCCTGATTGTAAAGTTTTCTAAATAGTCTATGTAGGTGGTGTATTGCCATCCCCTTTATCATGTCGACTGAAACTGAGCCATTATTCAACGCCGGAAAAGAGATCGGTGACTACCTGATCGGCGAATTGGTCTACAAGGGAGCCTCCACATCTACCTGGGAGGCCACGCAGATATCGGTTCAACGTGAGGTCCTCATCTGCAGCCTCGATCAGCAGCACATCGGTGATGATGACACTCGAGCCTCCTTCATTGCTGATGTAAAAATAAAAGCTGCCGTGGATCACCCTTTGGTAGCCTCTGTCCTCGAAGCCGTCAATGAGGGGCCTTTTTGTTACTTTGCCTATGAAAAAGTCAAAGGCAGGGACTTGGGGGATCTTCACGACAATGGCGAAACCATCAGCCCGCATCACGCGGCTCGCATCATCCACAATATTTCTGGAGCTTATGAGCACATGGAATTGGGGAATATTGCCACGCTGAACCTGTCCCCACACGATATCTTTGTGGATCAGGACTTCCACTGCCGCATCTCCAATTTGGCGGTATCAGGTCCGCCGCATGATTCTTGTCTCAAAAAAGACAAAGAACTGCTCGGCCATTTGCTTCAGGATATGATCGCGCCCAACGAACCAGGATCTACGCGCACCAGTTCACTGCTTGGCTCGATGGCATATCTGAATAATGCCCAACCCATGTCATGGCACCAAATCCATGAACTCTCCGGTGAGATTCAACGACAACTGACCAAACCGGGTGAGAGCGGCCAGATCAAGAGCTCGACGATGCGCATCGATTCGACAACGATTCGTTACCTTCGTATTTCTCCCTTAATAGGAAAAATCCTCATCCTTGTTTTTGCCCTTTTGGCGATTATAGGCCTTAGCTTTTACCTATCGAGTTTGAAACCCAAAGTCGAAAAACGTGATCTTGCAGACATGGTCAACATCCCAACGGGCAAATACCCGGGTCCTTATGGTTTTCACATTAAGGTTCGTGGATTCTGGATCGATGCCCACGAGGTGACGATTCAAGAATACGCAGCATTCATCAAGGCGATCGCATCTCTCCCCGAGGATATGCAAAATGTTTATCAGCACGAAGATCAACCTGCCGACAAAACTTCACATGTGCCCGATGATTGGCAAGCTCTCTACACCGCAGCCAAAGAAGGCAAAATGTGGAATAAACACAGTATGGAAATTTATCATCCCGTGGTAGGGATCGATTGGTGGGATGCATATGCCTACGCAGAGTGGAAGGGCCGCAGTCTGCCAAGCTATGATGATTGGTATGCCGCTTGCTCAGCAAGCAGTGACCCCAGCCAACTCAAAGGCTCAGGCTACCTGGCTGTGGACAAAACAGAGCAAACCACCATTGACCTCCATGGCATGGCAGGTAATGTCTCAGAGTGGATGCGAGAACCAACACTCGACCCTGCGGACCCCTCTGCACCCCCGCGCTACATGATCACTGGAGCATCCTATTTACGTCCTAAGTACGGAGCCCGCGCACGCGAATGGGTGGACAGCCGAAGCCTCAGGCGGCCTGATATCGGCTTCAGGACTTGCAACAACTCAAGACAGTAAGATTGACGCCCCGCACCTAAGCACCTAAACACCTGTAGAGCTATGATGATTCGACAACCCATGAAGCACACCGCAGCACTGATCTGTGCCATTGTCATCACCATCGCTACCCTTCCTCAAGCCAAGGCTCAGGTTATTGTCCGGCTCGAATTGAGCAAGTCGAGCTACATTATCAACGAGCCCGTCAAGGCCATTATTTACATCACCAATCACGCAGGCCGTGAGCTGACACTGAGTAATGAAAATGGCAGGCCCTGGCTTGATTTTAATATCTCTTCTCGCGGGCGCCCTGTTTACCCTGCCCGCCGTATTAACTACGGAGCGGCGATCATACCTGCAGGACAAACAGTGGCCCGTAGTGTCTCACTGAATGTATCCTATGCATTAGAAAAAATGGGCAGCTACACCTGTCAGGCATACATCAAGATGCCAGGATCTTCTACCGATGGCTTTGCCTCGAACCGAGCACATTTCACGGTCACCAAAGGACGCGTAGAATGGAGCCAACGAATCGGCGTTCCAGATGCTCCCGATGAAATACGGGAATATGAGCTGCTTACATTCACGGGCAACCGAGCGATGGAGCTCTTCGCTCATGTCACCTCGACAAACCGAGGACAAGAAATCGCCACTATCCCACTCGGGAAAATTATCAGCTTTCGTAAGCCCACGGGCACCTTGGACGCAGCCAATAACCTGCATGCCCTTTATCAAGTAAAACCAGACTTGTTCGGACATAGCTGCATCACTCCGAGCGGGGTGCTTAAGTTTACTACTTTCCATAAACGCGGAGCCTCAGGCGACCCACGGCTAATGATATTTGCCGATGGTGAAGTTAGAATTGCCGGCGGTGTTCTCTTCGATCCTGTAGCAGAGGAAGAAGCACGAAAAAAAGTACGCAACGCCTCTGAACGGCCACCGTTTATCTACAATTAATAAGCTCACTCAAACCTGATTCATATACTCCTCAAATGTCCCGCTCAGCCCTACACTTTATCTGCATTAGCATCACCCTAGCGCTCGCCGCAATCACCCCACAAGCATCAGCAAAGAGCTTCAGCTACGTCATCATCGATGCAGGCCACGGCGGCCACGACAAGGGAGGTAATCATGGGTTGGTCTATGAAAAACACCTGGCTTTAGACACCGCGCTGCGTTTGGAATATTACCTCAAGCAAAAAGGCATCCGCACTAAACTAACACGCCGAAGTGACCAATTCGTGACTTTGCCCGGACGTGTCAGCATTGGTAACCGCTATCGGAATTCTATCTTTGTCAGCATCCACTACAACCATGTCTGGAAACGTGACCCATACGGCCTAGAAACTTTTTATTATGGCCGTGAGGGAAAAAAACTTGCGACCCATATCCAAAATTATATCTGCAGTAAGTTGAATACGATTAATCGTGGCGCTAAGCAGGCTAAGTTCTACGTTCTCAGAAACACAAAAAACCCTGCCGTTCTTGTTGAGTGTGGTTTTGTCAGTAACAGCAAAGAGCGCTCGCGCATGAAACAAGCATGGTATCGGCAGTCTCTAGCCGAGGGTATCGGCGAAGGCATCTTGAAATACAAGAAAGGCTGGTAGCAGCCCGCTCAGCTTGAGCGCGACATCATGCCCTTCCGCGATGAGTGCCGAGCGGAATGCAACAAGTGCTTTGCCACGTCTGTCCACGTCGATTTATCCGCCTCTGCAAGTGATTCGGACATGTTGCCGCCACTGCGGAACAGCAGCTGGTAAGCGCGTTTGATATCGGCCCTTTCCTCAGGGGTAAATCCACCACGCCTTAAACCAATCACATTCAACCCGGCGAGTTCATTGCGCCCATGCCCCATGCAATACGGGGGCACATCACGGCTGACAACGGCGTTGCCCTGAACAATAGCATATTGCCCAATATGGATAAACTGATGGAAGGCACTGCCACCACCAAGAAACACATGATCCGCCATTTTAACATGCCCAGCGACGAGCACATTATTGGCGAGCACATTGTGGCTTCCCATTTGAACATCGTGGGCAAGATGAACACCCGTCATCAAAAAATTGGAATGCCCAACTGAGGTGCTAGCTCCTTCAGCGGCACTGCGGTGGATGGTCACGTATTCACGAATCACATTATCATCGCCGATCTCAACATTACTACCGGTCTCAACCTCGAAGGAAGTATCCTGTGGGTCTGCCCCAATAATAGTCCCGTATCCGACGGTATTATTTTTACCCAGTTTAGAACTCCCCGTAATCCATGCGTGGGCGCCGATGACCGATCCAGGACCAATTTCCACGCCGGCATCAATAATACTAAAAGGCCCAACGCTAACGTCTTCAGCCAGACGAGCCCGCTCGCTGACAATGGCACTTGGATGTATCTCAGGCATAAAATGAATGTATTTGTGGATCTTGAATTTTCCAATGAATAAATGTCTTCATGGTCAGCCCAAGTTATCTGGTCTCCAATCGTTAGACGAGCACTCCCGCGGCAGCAAAGCTGTAGTATGGGCTAGCGTGATGATCGGAAGCACGCCCTACAATAAGGTGATCAACAAAACGCACCCGCATAGGCTCACAAGCTTCACGGATTTTCTTAGTCAGCACCATGTCCTGCCTACTAGGGCTAGGGTCTCCTGATGGGTGATTGTGTACTAATACGAATGAGGCCGAGCCATGAATCAGCACATGGTGCAAGACGTCGCGTGGTTCACACAATGCGGTGTCCGTATTACCCTTACTCAGCTCGATAGTCCGAGTAGCGCGCAGCTTGCTATCCAATAAAATAATCAGCACATGCTCACGGCTCTCATGCGCTAAGCGTGGTGCCATTGCGTCATAGATCGCCTCGGCACTATTCATCACAGCTCGATTCATCTTCTCCCCCGCACAGCGACCACCTAATTCGAACGCCGCAATCATCTGAGCAGCCTTCGCCGGCCCAAGGCCATGCTCGCTGGAGAGCTCTTTGACACTTAGTCCTCCCAGCTCAGTCAGGCTGCCGTATTTTTTGAGCAAGCGCTGACCGACTTCAATCGCACTGCTACCGACAACCCCGGTTCGCAGAAAAATAGCCAGTAACTCGGCATCGCTGAGCGCACCTGCCCCGAGACGTGCCATGCGCTCACGAGGCCGTTCGCCAGCAGGCAGATCTGGTATTCTTGCCATCTCAGCTAAAATTAATCTGGCAGGTAAACCATGGCGCTTGCAAGTGCTGCAATGCCTTCCTTACGGCCAACAAAACCCATGGTCTCATTGGTAGTCGCCTTAATGCCTATTTGACCCGTGGTAATGCCAAGGGCTTGGGCAATGTTTTCTTTCATCGCCTCAGCATGGGGCAGTACGCGAGGTGCCTCAGCGATCATCGATGAATCAACATTCTGAATCACCGCTCCACGCTCGGCACAAAGGTCACGGCATTTTTCCAAAATCTTGAGCGAAGATATGCCCTCAATACTGTCATCTGTGGGTGGGAAATAATGCCCAATATCCGGCAAACCAAGAGAGCCTAACAGGGAATCAGCAATAGCGTGGCTTAGCACGTCTGCATCTGAGTGACCAGCAAGCCCATGGCTGTGCTCAATTTCCACCCCGCCAAGGATCAGCGGACGGCCCTCGGCAAATTGGTGAACATCATATCCTATTCCGGTGCGATACATAATAGTGTTTAAAGAGTCTGGGGTGAAAAAGTGAATCGGAGAGTAGTCTGATCAGAGAGCAATGGTCTCACCAATGACGGGCAGGTGCAAGGTGCTTCCCCTCGAAGCAAATGAGGCACGTGCTGCCTCATGGTCTATCTCAATATAGGGGAAAGTATCAAAATGAACGCCTACGGCTTGTTTTACGCCTATCCAATCAGCACAAATGGCGGCATCTGCGTGACCCATGGTGAAGTTATCACCGACACAAAGAACGGCCCAGTCGAGCTGATGTAGCTCAGCGAGGATTTTCATATCATAGGTTAGGGCGGTATCGCCGGAGTAGTAGAAATTGGCCTGCTCAGACTCGATAACAAAGCCACCGGGGTTACCACCATAGGTTCCATCGGGAAGCACGGAAGAGTGCACTGCATTGACATATTTGACCTTTCCAAAGGGTAGCTCAACGGCACCTCCATGATTGAGCGGGTGCGCGTTGTCACAACCCTGATCAGCCAACCAGATGACGACCTCATAATTTGAAATCAGCACCGCACCAGTCCGCTTCAATATATCTACAGCATCCGCAATATGATCCTCATGACCATGGGATATCAGCACATAATCGGCTTCAATTGAGCTCAGATCAATCTCTTTAGCCATGGGATTGGGCGTGATGAAGGGGTCAAAAAGAATTTTCTTTCCCCCTACTTCAACACTGAAACAGGCATGGCCGTAATACGTTAAATTTGTCATGATTGAGAGGTGTTTGTTAGTGGGATACTCCGCCAACCACACATGGGCAGGAAAACACTACAGCTAGCCAACAACCAGAAAAAAAGACCGCTGGATACACCAACGGTCTTTTTGAAAATGTTGAGCTGGTAGTGATCATTATTCACACCCCTGCCAACTGCGGTGGTAAGCCTAGTTCCCAGGAATGACTGGGGCGCCTGGAGCAGGAGCGGCAGCTTTCTGAATGTCGACAAGCTCGAGCTCAAAAATCAACGCACTATTAGCGCCAATTTTGGGGCCCGCTGCACGAGCACCATAAGCAAGGTTAGCAGGAAGGAAGATCTTCCACTTGGACCCTACCGTCATGCTGGTCAGTGCCTCCTGGAAACCTGGGATCACCTGAAGAGTCATCGGAAATGTCTGACCTTCTGGGGATTTGTCAAATTCAGTGCCGTCAATGAGAGTACCACGGTAGTTCACCATGAAGCGTGTGCCGTTATCAGCTGCGCCATCAGCAGGAGCTACATATTTTTGCTCACCACCCTGCTTGAGGACTTCATACTGCATGCCACTTGCGGTGGTTTTTACGCCTTCACGTTTAGCATTTTCAGCAAGAAATACATTTCCCGCTGCAAGGTTGACCTCTGCCTGCTTTGCTTGTCTGGCTTGTACTTTGCTGCCAAGAGCTTCCATCGCTGCACGTAGCTTGGGCTCAGGATACTCTGGCTCTCCTCCATTGAGACCTGCGAGAAAACCTTTACCAAAAGCCTCCATGTCAACGTCACTAGCATCTAGGCCTGAAGAGGCAAAGCGCTGTGATGACTGCAGTCCAAGGATGTAAGAGCTAATGTCTTTCACCTCGGCATCGGTCAATTGTGGAGCAGGGGGAGTGGCGGGTGCGGCGGCATCCTGGGCGTTGAGGGTGGCTGTGCCGATAACACAGGCAAGACTGGCAACTCCAAGAACGGAAGTAATAGTATTTTTATTCATAATTTGATTACGCGGATAATTCCCCAGCAAACTAGATGTCATCATGCTCACTGTCCAGAGGTTTATCTCACTAGCGGCATGCTAGTGGTGCGCTAACCGCATGCTTGAGGTGAGCCAACTTCATGAAGCCACACGGGCCCTGAGCCAGCTGCGCATGGCATCCGCACTCATTACCGCGGGATTACCAAAATCCTCTTCCCCAGCTGCCTCCAGCTCAGGAGGCAAGTGATCGATCACCTTTTCTAGATCGTGATAATCCTTGATCTCCTCACGAAGCACAGCACCCATCGCTGCGGCATCGCCCTGAGCAAATCCATATTTCCTGACCTGCTTTTCTAAGCCAAACAACAAGGTTTCCCATGTCGTCATCGGCCCTTGAGTGATGGATGCTGATTCTGCCGCCGAATCAATAAAGGCAAACGGCACCTGCCGAATGTCTACCCCTCGCTTAAGCGCTGCTAATATCCAGTCAGTATCAAATGAGAAATCGTAAACGGTCGGCTCAGCAATGATCTCCTTGAGCAAGCTACTGTCGTAAAGTTTGAACGCTGCCTGAGTATCTAAGATCCCTTGAGAAAAAACCGCATGCCCAATCATGCACTGCATGTGGCGAAGAACTTTAATGCCAATGCCCCACCGTGCTCCCTCTTTGACCAAGACTGAATCTGCGTGCTTTCGATCACCAAGCACGACGGGCGCGCCAGCATGATCGCGCCAGCCCCTTATTGACCCCCCTCGCCAAAGTATTTTTCACTCCGGTAGCGTAGCCAAACACGCAAGACCTGCGGCACCTGCTCACGCTGTTGCTTTGTTAAGGTTTCATAAAGCGCGATGGCCTTCTCACGCTCACCTCTGCATGCTCGATTGTTATGCGCATCCCAGTAACTGCGGGCCACACGAATGCGTCGACAAACCTCTTTTACAAGGGCTTTGCCCTCAAGTGGTTTGTCAGAGCGGTTCTTTTTGGCGGGCATAGCGAATAAGTGCAAAGCAGTTGCAATGGAGTATTCCACAAGCCTGCCATTTTATCAAGCGACCACCCGATCAGCCGTCCGATCAATAAGGCAATGGTAGCGGTGGCCTCAAGTTGTCGCTCTATGGGTTTATAAAAACAGAAAAACTTTAGCTGGTCATCATAGGTCATCGGGCTACAAAGTGCACCTATGGTGCAGCCGGAAATCGAAGGAATGGAAGTCCTTGGCCCCGTCGGAGAGGGGGCTTGCGGCTCTATTTTTATCGCCAGAGACCTAGAGGGAAGCGAGCCCACGCTGCCTGAAACGAAGTGGTACGCCGTTCGTGTCTTCAATGCGATAGCCATCAATCGACCCCTGATTGAGAACATGGTCAGGCGGCTTGACGGCGGCTCCTATCCGAAATCTGTTGTGCCCATCGCCTGGAAAGGATCCAAGCAAGGAAGCCGCTGCATGATTATGCCCATGTTGGCAGATGTAGATGAAGAAAAGCTGACCATCGCCATCAGATCCTTACAGGACCGCCTGAGCGACTACCCAGAAACGGATGCCTGGCCGGTTGTTGAAAAATTAGCCCGTGCTCTTGGGGAGATGCATCAGCGCAAAATCGCCCATGGCAACCTCAAGCCGGGTAATATTTTCTTTAAGCAAGACGACAGCCTATGCCTGACAGATTTTGCTATGGGGCAAATGCCAGGAGTGAGCATGCTACCTTTTACCGATGCTTTGCTTTACGCGCCTCCCGAGCAGCTCCGTGAGCCGGATGGCTACCTTGAAGGCAAGGGCTACGCTTGGGATAATTATGCCTTTGCGGTCATCGCCTTTCGCTTGTTAACAGGAAAGTTTCCACGCTGTGAGGCGACCTTTCACAAGGTGGCACCAAAACCTGGCGACAGCCATGTCACCGGCATTGAGGCTGATGTTCTAAAAATTGCAGAACGGCTTGAACACCGTGAACTGGAGGGCTGGAGCAGTGAAGCCGCAGATGCACTCGAACGCAAACGGCGTGGCATCATTCAAAAATGCTTATCTCTCAACCCAGAGGATCGCTACAGCGACATGACTGAGGTGCTCAGAGCATGGGATGACATTGACGCTGATGCCAGAGCGGCCGATGAAAAAGCTGGCCTACTCAAACGCGCCCGGCTCAGTAAATTGGCCATGGTGGGCTCACTGGTGTTAGCCACTGTGTGTGTTTTTGTCTGTATTCTGCTGTCGGGTCTTTTAGCCGTTCAAAAAATAAAACGCAGCTCAGATTTACAGCGGTTCAATGAGCAAGTAGCCACCTTAGAACAAGAGAGCACCGGAGCCAAAGCCAACGAATTCAGGGCAATCAAGGCCAAGCAAGATACTGAGACAAGTCGGCAAACCCTGCAACAACAGGCGGCAGTATCTAAAGCAAGTCTGCGCAAGCAACTCAATGCCCTCAGTATTACCAATGACCACCTTGTCGAGTGGCTCATGCGAACCACCAATAAAGATTTTCCCGAACTCCTGGCAACCGACCCTACCAGTGAAATCATTGCCGATGAACTACGCGGTCTGCTCAAGCTCATTGAAGGAGATAAACAAGCTGCATCGATGCGGGCAGCTGCTCTCATGCAGCTTGCTGAGTTAGAAATTCATCATATTAGGACCTCGGCAGCAGATGCCTTGATTGACCAAGCCGAAACCGCAGCTTCCGAGCTGACCGCACAGACGGATGAATTTGCTGCACGTCTGGCCCGAGCACGCCTTATCTGTTTACTTCAAGCATTTGATCATAAAGACCTCAAGCTAGCTGAAAGCATGTTGCCGAAAGCTCGCAAAAATATCGATTCCATCTCCGGTGGTGATGCCAATCAGGTTCGCCGAATCAATGCTGTCATGCAAATCATTGACGGCTCCATGATCGAGGATACTAAGCCCGCGATGGCGCTAGAGCATTTCAAACTCGCCCTCAAAGACCTAGAGGGCGTGCATCAAGCGCTGCCAGATCATATCGCCATTCGCTCTAGGATCTCACACTACGCGTTAAAATCGGCAACCATTGCAGAGAGCCTCGACCTCTTTGATGATGCCGCAAAATTACGCAGTGAAGCGGCTGGGCACCTCCGCTCGATTTTGAAAAAAAACCCAGAGCTCAAGCTAGCTAAAATCGATCTCGCTAAAATCGAAATTCTATCCGCGGAATCAGATATGCGTGCTGGTAATGACACCCAAGGAGCCGCAAAGCTCAAGGTCGCCGAAGCTCTCCTCACCGGATTATCAACTGACGATATTAGCCCAAATGGAGTCTCCATGCAGATTGCTACAGCTATGGGCCTGCGCTCTATATTATTGCGTGATCTTCGCAGAACCACCGATGCGGCAAAATTACTCGACCAAGCCATTAACATAGCCAGTAAGATCGTTGAAGCATACCCTCAAGCTCGCGAACCGATCTATAGATTGGCTGTTTTTCACTGGCAGCGAGCGGGCCTGTTTGGCGATGCTCGTGATACCAAGAATGAGCTCATACAGGGCAAGGCCGCTGCAGAATTAATGCAACAATTACTCAAACAAGGCAGCAAGCAACGAGAAATCGAGCTGCGCCGATCACTTGCCTACCTCTATGGGGATCTCGGCCATACCGCACAAAATAAAGGCTTAAAGTCTGATGCGGTCGCCTTTTACAAGAATGCTACCACGATGTGGCAAAGCCTGCTTGAGGTGCATGGCAAAAATCTAGAATACATGGATGGCTTAAAATGGAGTAAATCATGCTACCAGAGACTTGGCGGCAAGTAACACAAGATGACATTCCCCAACTTCGCTCTTCACACTGTCTCAATTCGATCTAGTATCGGATAGCTAGAAATTATCTAATGCGCTGTTTTTACTCATCTGACCTCGACCTCAAACTGGACCTGCCCTCGTCCCATCCTTTCCCCGGCAATAAGTATTCCACAAGCCGGGAGATGCTACTACAAGGTGGCATCCTAAGGCCGGACGAAATCATTGATGTCTCGCAGACCAACTTGCACATCCTCAAGCGAGTTCACGACGACCAGTATCTGTCCAAAATCTATTACGGCAAACTTGACCGCAAAGAACAGCTCGCACTCGGGCTTCCTGCCAACCCTCAGCTCTACGCTCGATGTGCCACTGAGGCCGAGGCGACCCGTCAAACCTGCCATGCCGCACTGGCAGAAGGAGTTGCTGTCTGCCTAGCGGGAGGCACTCACCATGCCTTTAAACAGCACGGCGAAGGTTTTTGCGTCTTTAATGATGTTGCTATTGCGGTTCGTGATCTTCAGGAACATCAACCAGGTATTCGCATCATGATCGTCGATACCGATGCTCACCAGGGCAATGGCACCAATAGTCTACTGCAGGACGATCCGCGTGTATTCACCTACTCCATTCATGTTGGTCAGACCGCGTCGACTACCAGTAAGGTGCAAGGATCCATGGACGTTGAGACCGTTCGCTATGTGGAGGGTGGCATGTATCTCAAGCAGCTATTTAGCACGCTTGCCAGCGCCCTCGATGTTTTCAACCCAGACCTTGTGATTTGGGTTGCTGGTGCGGATAACCACTCCAATGATCTATTGGGAACCATGATGCTCAGTGTCGCTGACATGAAGCGCCGTGATGACACCATTATCCGAGCCTTCCTTAGAAACCGTATCCCACTGGCGATTCTTTATGGCGGCGGATACAACCGACATGCTGGACTCACTGCCAAGCTGCACCGCAATACGGTGGCCTCGGCCAAAAAAATCTCTGCCGAGTTTGGCAAACGCTAGCGTTCTTCCATGCCTACGAAAACCATCTGGATGACGGGCTGCACGTCGGGCCTGGGTAGAGCACTGGTCGATGAATTTACTGCCGCTGGGCACACCGTGGTAGGTTGTGGTAGACGCAGCGAGCTTATCGAGCAGCTCCAGCATGCCTTCCCCTCTCCCCACTTTTTCTCATCGCTTGATGTCGCCGAGGACGACGCGGTGAAGCAGTTCTGCCGTGAGGCCTATGAGGCGACGGGGGCTCCCGATCTACTGCTTAACAATGCCGCCACCGTCAACGAACCAGCCCCCCTCTGGGAAATCTCGGCGGAAGAATTTGATCGGGTCACTGCTATCAACATCAATGGCACGGCCAACATGATCCGCCACGCCGTGCCCATGATGATTGAGCGTGGCAAAGGCATCATCGTCAACTTGTCATCCGGCTGGGGGCGCTCAACTTCGCCCAATGTCGCCCCCTACTGTGCCAGTAAATGGGCCATCGAGGGGCTCACCCAGGCTCTTGCCCAGGAACTCCCCCGCGGGCTTGCTGCCATGGCTCTCAACCCTGGCGTGATCAACACCCGCATGCTGCAAACCTGCTGGGGTGAGCATGCCAGCAGCTACGGGGATGCGGAGAGCTGGGCAACAACAGCCGCCCCCTTCCTACTGGGCCTCAAAGTATCTCAGAATGGCCAGGCTCTGAGCGCCCCATAGAGCCTATTTTATGAGCCAATTGAAACTTTACTCCTTTTCTTAAAAAAATGTACTTGCCCGCATGGCGGTATTGTGTTGAATTCCCGCCCCGCACGGTGCGCATGGTGTGCCCCGTCGAAATTTAGCAATCCAAGCAACCCCAAGGAGTATTCCCATGGCCTACGCAGTTTTCAAAACAGGTGGTAAACAATACCGCGTCCAAGCAGGTGACAAATTAGACGTCGAGAAAATCGACGCCGAAGTTGGTTCCGAAGCAAAATTTGATGAGGTTCTCCTCGTAAATGATGGCACTGCCACCACAGTAGGCACGCCTACCGTAGCAGGCGCTGCAGTCACCGCTAAGGTAGTCGAGCAGTTCCGCGGCAAAAAAGGCATCGCTTTCAAATTCAAGCGCCGCCAAGGTTACCACAAGACCAAAGGCTATCGCCGTCACCTCACCAAACTGGAAATCACCAGCATTAGCTAATTATAGCTTCCTCATAATCTCAATCACCTAGAACAATGGCTCATAAGAAAGGACAAGGTTCCGTTAAAAACGGTCGCGACTCACGCAGTAAGCGTCTTGGCGTCAAAAAATTTGGCGGCGAGAAAGTTGTCTCCGGCAACATCATCATCCGCCAACGTGGCACCAAGTGGCACCCAGGCAACAATGTCTACATGGGCAAGGATTACACCATCCATGCACGTGTTGAGGGCAATGTCTACTTCGACAAGGATGGACGTCGCGTCAACGTGAAGCTTGCTGAAGCAAGCTAGAACATCACCAAACAAACTTTAAAAACAAAGCCCAACCGGATATCCGGTTGGGCTTTTTGTTGCTTCAGTGAGCTTCCGTGAGCTTCAGGGACAAAGCAAAGTCAGTCCAAGCTCAGTTATTAGACGATTTTACCAAACGATTTTGCGGATACCAAGCTTCATGAACCATCCCGAATCGGCATCGTCTTCAAAGACTCCTGTGCCAGACGCGGTATCAATTTCTACTTCATTGGCAAAGGTCATACCAGCCCAGAGACCAA
>Ga0209196_1001284_pt1 | contig 18224 bp, 13 predicted proteins | sample COGITO_mtgs_1105_5_FD_184801 | JGI IMG/M metagenome (GOLD analysis project Ga0209196, IMG submission 184801) | Pelagic marine microbial communities from North Sea - COGITO_mtgs_110509 (SPAdes) (version 2) | ecosystem: Environmental > Aquatic > Marine > Epipelagic ... | reverse complement strand
CCCAAAATAAATAGGTTATATCGGGATCAATCTTCGTCAGATTGTGTGCTTTCTTTTGGTTACTTTTCTTTGCACAAGCACAGCGTTTTTTGCTGCGCGCCTGCAAGGCGTCCCGTAGGGTGAGCGAAGCGAATCACGAAAAGTGACTGGCATGTCGGGCCACCCCCGACGGTCTTGACTTGAAAACTTAAATCAATAAACTAAAAAACCAGAATATAACGATACTATCAGGTAGAGCTTAAAGATCTAGACTCTGGATATCGGCCACCCCCGACGACCTTGACCTAAAAACTCAAACGAGAGAAATAAAATCCAGAATGTAAGATTACGATCAAAACTTAAAAATCGCCGCCACCCTATACATCCAACAACTTGCTCCGATAATATCTCAACTCCTCAATCGAATCTTTAATATCATCCATCGCCAAATGACTCGACTTCTTCTTCATACCCTTAAGCACCGACGGCTTCCAACGACGCGCCAACTCCTTCAGCGAACTCACATCCAAATTCCGGTAATGAAAAAACGCCTCCAACTCAGGCATATAGTTAGCCAAAAAACGTCTATCCTGACAAATACTATTACCACACATCGGCGAATCACCTTTTTGCAAATGCTGCTGCAAAAACTTAATCGTTTGCTGCTCTGCCTCGGCCACCGTTAAAACACTTTCACGCACTCGCTTAGTCAAACCCGACTGACCATGCTGAAAAGTATTCCACTCATCCATATTATTCAGCACCGAATCCGGCTGATGAATAGCCAACATCGGCCCCTCACCTAACACCCGCAGATCAGCGTCCGTCACAATGGTGGCAATCTCAATAATCACATCCGAATCGGGCTTTAAGCCACTCATTTCGAGATCAATCCAGATAAGTCGATTAAGTTCTTGCATAGTATTTACCGCTCCTAAATTTAGATGGCCAGTATAACGCCGTGATCAAGTAGTGAAAGCCTGCAAGGTTACAATTGTAGTCAGCGCGCTGAACCAGTAAGCTAAGACAATTGCAAAAATGAAGATTATCATGAGTAAACGTCGACTTAATAAGCAACAACTTGAGCGCATTGCGAGCAATCATGCCACTGTCTCACAGAGTGCAGATGACATTGACTTGCTGCACGGACTCGTCATTACTCATTACGGTAAAGAAGTAGAAGTGTTGCGCTTAAATGCCGATAAAACCATTGCCAACCAAACCACCACGCGCTGCCATTTTAGAGCTAAGTTACCCACTATTGTCTGCGGTGACGTTATCTTGTGGCGAGCGCCTCCGGCTAACAGTGCTACTGGAGTCATCGAAGCACTCCTCGAGCGTGAGTCCCTATTAAAAAGACCACGGCCTTATCAAGACCCTAAGCCCGTTGCCGCCAATATCGATACTATTTTTATTACGCTATCACCACAGCCAGCACCCATTATCTCGCTGATTGATCGCTTTCTAATTGCCGCTGAAAATGCCAATATCAACGCCTGCATACTGCTTAACAAGCAAGACCTTATGGGCCAAAATCAAGCCGTTACCGATGAGATCAACGAAGCACTCGCACTTTATACTGAGCTGGGTTACCCCGTTTATCGCTACAGCGCCGTCGATAATGGCCTTAATGATGATATTGATGGCACCATGACTGACAGTGAAAAAGATAATATCGCCCAACTAAGAAGTGCGAAGTTTAGCGATGCTGAAAATAATGAAACACAGCGCTTTATTGATGCCTTAGCGAATAAAACCAGTATCTTGGTCGGTCAGTCAGGCGTAGGAAAATCTTCTATCATTAATACACTCAAGGGTAACCATCGCGCCAAAATCGGTGATATTTCTGCCTCCAATGATAAAGGCAAGCACACCACCACGACTTCGCAGATGTATCAGCTGGCAGGGGCTGACGCCCGTATTGCCACTGGCATTATTGATTCGCCAGGCATACGTGAATTCGGTTTATGGCACTTAAGTCCTGACGATATCATTAACGGCCTACCTGAGTTTCAGGCGCATACGGAAAATTGTAAATTTCGTGATTGCCAACATTTACAAAGTAAAGGCTGCGCCTTGCAAGTCGCTTTTGATCAAGGCGAAATACATCCATCACGTATTAGCAGCTATCATCATATTTTGGCCTCACTCGATCAACTTTAGCTAAAACCTACAACTAGACCCTACAAATAGGACCTCAACACAAAATGTCTTCATCGCTTTCACCCGCACTTGTTCTCCAAACGTCACAGCTAGATACCCTGTTAAACCAAGCTAATATTTTATTAGTTTTTATTGGCAGCGAAGAAGCTTTTCGTGAAGCGCATATTCCGGGCTCGCAACATATTAAACCTAGCGAATTAGTCTGTGGCGTTGCACCAGCAGCAGGAAAAATCGCCGATACCGATGACCTCGCTTTTTTATTTTCTCGTATAGGACTCAATGACGACAGTATTGTCATTGCCTATGATGATGAAGGCGGCGGCTGGGCCGGCCGATTAATTTGGACCTTAGATGTTATCGGTCATCATCATTATCATTATATCGATGGCGGCTTAGTAGCATGGCTAGGTGAAGGACGAGAAACAGAAAGTGGCTTTAGTAAAAACAATCTTAAAGATGCCACCGAACAACCGTCTGTTCAAATTAATATTGATTCGGCATTAATCGTTAGCGCAGAAAAAATTATTGAATCATTAAGTAATGATGAATTTATTGTTTGGGATGCAAGATCACCACAAGAGTATAACGGTGAAAAAATATTAGCCGCACGCGGCGGCCACATACCTGGCGCTGAAAATATTAATTGGTTAGACTTAATGGATAGGAATAATTTTTTACGCCTCAAACCATTACCGGTTATTCAAACGATGCTAAGCGATAAAAATTTAACATCCGATAAAACAATTGTCACCCATTGCCAGTCCCACCACCGATCTGGCCTCACCTACTTAGTAGGGAAAATAATAGGCCTAAATATTAAAGCCTATGATGGATCTTGGTCTGAATGGGGCAACTTAACGAATACCCCTATTGATAACCCTGCAAATTAATTAATTTTTTTATACACTTCACAACGTGAATAAATAACTTACGAAGTGAAGATGGCAAACAACAAGGCTAAAAAAATGTCTCTATCCGAATTTCGTGAACGTCTATTTATTCTTTCACAGTATTGTATTCCTCAACATACGCTTTCGCGCTTAATTGGCTATCTTGCCGATTGTGAAATCCCTTTGATAAAATCAAAAATTATTCAACTATTCAGTCATTTCTTTCCAATTAATATGGCTGAAGCTGAACGGGAAAATTACGAACAATACCTGAGCTTTAATGATTTTTTTACCCGCGCATTAAAACCCGGCGCACGAGCCATTGTGCAAGAAAAAAATGCCATTGCTTCACCGGCTGACGGTGCTATTAGCGAAATAGGTATTATAGAAAAAGACCAGCTGCTGCAAGCTAAAGGCCATAAATATAGCTTACTCGCACTATTAGGCGGCGACACCGCATTAGCAGAGCAATTTAATAACGGCGCTTTCGCGACTATTTATTTGTCGCCCAAAGATTACCACCGCGTTCATATGCCATTAGCTGGCACCTTGCAAAAAACATTGTATGTGCCTGGAAAATTATTCTCGGTTAATCAAACAACCGCTAATAATGTGCCTGGTTTATTTGCCCGTAATGAACGATTAGTTTGCGTATTTAATACTGACTGCGGACCCATGGTGGTGATATTAGTGGGCGCAATGATTGTCGCCGCTATTGAAACCGTTTGGGCGGGTCAGGTAGCGCCACAATCTAAAAAGATTAACACTATTGATATGACAAAAGTCTTTGCATTGGATAAAGGCGCAGAAATGGGTCGCTTTAAATTAGGCTCAACCGCTATTGTTTTATTCCCAGAGAACACTGTCACCTGGAATAAAAATTTGGAAAACGCGACAACAGTTCAGCTTGGCGAATTACTGGGCACTATTAATAGCCATAGTTAGTAAAAGACTAAAAGGTAGATGACTTATTACAGCAACAGCAGTAAACGATCGATACCTAAAGCAACACCGGCACAATTAGGTAGGCCACGATCTAATGCAGCTACTAGGCCCGCGTCAATTTCTCGAGCGGGGTCTCCCGCTTGTAGACGTTGTTGATTATCACACTCGAAGCGTCTCATCTGTTCAGTCGCATCTGTCAACTCATGATAACCGTTAGCCAATTCAATACCGCTCATATATAACTCAAAACGTTTTGCAATGGTTTGGCCATCAGCGTTAATCGATAATCGCGCAAGTGCCGATTGACTCTCTGGATAATCGTACAAAAAAGTCATTCCATTTTTACCCAAATGCTCTTCAACACAATGCGTCAGTAATAAATCTAACCACACATCTTTACTTTGATGGGTAAAGCTCACATCCATCTTTTGTTTGGCAATTAATTCAAGCTCATCACTACTTGCCGTGAATGGGTCAACACCGGCATAACGAATAAACGCATCGCGATAACTGATTTTCTCAACAGCGGCATCGGGTATCAAGCTATGAATTAATGCGGCGACATCATCAATCAACTCATCCATATCGTAATCCATTCGATACCATTCAAGCATGGTAAATTCCATGGCATGTAAACGGCTAGGCTCATCTTGTCTAAATGCTTTCGATATTTGATAAATAGAACCACTGCCAAGCGACAGCAGTTGTTTCATCGAATATTCAGGAGAGGTCGCTAAATATAAATAATCAGCACTAGAATTAGAATTAGAATTAGAATTAGAATTAGAGTTAGAGTTAGAGTTAGAGTTAGAGTTAGAGTTGGAGCTAGCTGGGGTTATTACGAAAGGATTTTCAACACGAAGATTATCGAGCTGAGGGTCAGTTACGGGGTACTGACCTAACAACGGCGTTTCAACTTCTAACACCTGCTGCTGCGAAAAATAGTGACGAATACTGGCAAGCGTGGCGGCTCTTTTCGCCAAACGCTCACCCGTATTTTGTCGATTAAGCGCAGCCGGATTGGCGCCGGTTTGCTCGATCATGCGCGCGAAACATATTCGCCTGTGCGAGTATCAATTTTCAACACTTCATCTTTATCAATAAATAACGGTACGCGAACCACCGCACCGGTCACTAAAGTGGCCGGCTTAGTCGCACCTTGTGCTGTATCACCCTTTAGACCAGGGTCCGTTTCGCCAACCGCTATTTCAACAAAATTCGGTAATGTGACGGTTAACGGCGCACCATTCCATAAAGTGATAATGCATGTTTCTTGCTCTTTTAAAAAGGGCTTGGCATCTTCAATAGCCGCGGCTGAAGCCGGCACTTGATCAAAAGTAACAGGGTCCATAAAATACCAAAACTCATCATCACAGTAGAGATATTCCATACTGGTTTCCATGACATCGGCAGCCTCTACACTCTCACCAGATTTAAAGGTTTTCTCCCAAGCGCGGCCGGTTTTTAAATTCTTTAAACGCACGCGGTTAAAGGCCTGGCCTTTACCCGGCTTAACCACTTCATTATCGACAATATTACAAGGATCGCCTTCAATAATAATTTTTAAGCCATTCTTGAATTCATTGGTAGAATAGTTGCCCATGATGTTCCTCAACAAGTGTTTACGTTTAGTTTAGGTACTGTTCTTTTAATTGCTTTTGTTTTAAATTGGCTAGCTCGTGCCACCCAACTGACAGATTTCACTCAAGTACCGGAATGGCCCTATGATAACGCGAACAAGCCCAAGCTGTCAGACTGAAAATACCGTTATTCGTGTTGCCGAAGTAAAGAGTTGGCAGCAATTGTTATCTGACTCGACACTAACACTGGCTGAACTGCTCCAACAACTGAATATTTCAACCGCGGATTTTGCCACTAGCATTGACGGTGATCCAGATATTAGCCCACAGGACTTTCCTATACGTGCGCCTGCGCCCTTTATTAACCGCATGGTTAAGGGGGATATCAATGATCCCCTGCTTCGACAAGTGCTTCCGTTAGTCAAAGAGCATGAACTGACACCGGGCTACACCGCTGATCCTTTGCATGAGTCCAACTTTAATAACACGCCAGGACTCATCCATAAATACCGCAGTCGTGCCCTGCTTATTGTCACTAAAGCCTGCGCTATTCACTGTCGTTATTGTTTTCGTCGCCACTTTCCTTATGAAGATAACCAGCCCAGTCGCGCTATGTGGGCTGAGGCGCTGGACTATCTGCAACAACACCCTGAAATCAATGAAGTAATTTACAGCGGTGGCGACCCGTTAGCGAGCAGTAACGCGCAGCTTAGCTGGCTTAACCAGCACATTGCTGCTATTCCTCATATCAAAACGCTACGCATCCACTCTCGCCTACCGGTCGTCTTACCTCAGCGAATTGATCCAGGCTTGCTCGAGATACTCCAACAATGGCCGGGTAAAAAAGTCGTCGTTATTCATAGTAACCACGCCAATGAACTCGATGATTCGGTCAAAAACGCTATTGATAAACTGAAAGCCATTGGTGTCACTGTATTGAACCAAACCGTTTTGCTCAAAGGGATTAACGATTCGGCTACTGCCTTGGTGGAATTAAGTGAGCAACTCTTTGAAATAGGCGTCCTGCCCTATTATCTGCATTTATTAGACACCGTTTCAGGCGCTGCCCATTTTGCAATAAGCGATAACGACGCCAAAGCGATTATGGGCGAGGTCACTGCCCGCCTACCCGGCTATCTCGTCCCGCGACTAGTACGCGAAGAAGCTGATAAAACCTCTAAAACCCCTATTCTGCCAACCTTATAAGGTCGAAAAAGCTCAGATACGTTAAACATTCTTAAAAAAAACTATCGACCAGTTAACATAAACTCCGCCATATTCAGCACATAAATCAATCAATACCTATACTCAGAAAACTTGCCTGCATTGCGTGGCATACCCTTTGTTTCATGGTATTAGCTTTTAATGAGTTTGAATTTGCATGTTCTTTAAGCGAAAAAATAAACAGCATAAACAGGTGCTACCTGAATTTAGCTTTTGCGAACCCACCATTGAGGGCTTACGATCGTGGGTCAATGTTTTGCCGCGAACCAATATTCGCGCCATGGCTAACCAGCTGATTGTCGCCGGCAAAGAACTCACTGCCTCTCCCTGTGAATTAAACCAATTAGTTGATGTGTTAGATATTCTTGGCGAACCCATCATGACTGTCATGAGCGGCTTGCTCAGACAGCAAGTGGATAGCCATCAAGAAATCGACATTTATCGAAAACGCCAAGAATTTTTTACCTTATTCGGACATATTTATTGTGTCGCAGGACAGGCACAACTGAGTAGTAAATCTGCCCCGCATATCGACGAGTTGCTCATAAAAGCGAGTGATTTTTTATGTAATGCGGCTATCGCCTCCTATCAACTTTACGAAAGTCCACCGCCTGGTTGCTGGCAATTACTGCATAAAATATATCAATATTCATTAACCAATAGCTGCACTGAGGCCAACGCGGTTAAGTTTAGTGCCAGTTATAAAACCATTGCTGCACTGTGCTGCGCAAGCCCAGAAAAATTAACGGCCAATCAGATTGATGTACTTGCTGAATATATGCGCACGGCCATTGTTGGCGTACGCATTTGTGAAGACGCTAATAGCCATACTAATTTTTGCGTGAGTTACGAAGAAGACCAGCAACCACATCGCTTTATAAAAGAAGACAGCGATACAGTAGATGACAATGAAAATAATAATGAAAAAATTATTTACTTTGATTTTCATCAAATACAAAAGACACTTACCTCTAGCTGCTTATCTAGCGATCTAGCAAAACATTTAACCAGCAGCTATGGGCCGCCACACGTTCGCGCCCACACACGAACCCCCGCAACAGGCGCACTGGAAACCTGCATCGACTTATCGGCTATTCATTATTTTTTAAGTGGCAAAAAAAGCTTTGAGGCATTCACTCATCGTTTTAATACTGAATACACCGCAGGTGAAAAAAAAGTGCGGAAAGATAAAACGAAAATAAATAATGATGTCTGGAATGGCATTTATGCGAGTAACTGGCAGAACACTGAATTCGATGGTAATAGTATCGAATTTAAAATCCAGAAAAATTGCGGAAGTAACACTGATAACGCAACCCAATTCGCCACACAACGTATTTCTATAGCCGACTTAAATCCTAAGGGATATAAATTAATTGGTAACAATATTGCGCTAAGAGTTTATAAACCCGGCAACTTAATAGGCCTTAAACATAACCATGAAAAGCAATGGCATGTGGGTATTATTCGTTGGAGTAAATCCGTTAAACAGGAAAAGCAAATTGGTATTGAGCTACTCACAAAAAAAATACAACCCTTTGGCATTAAAGTCATTCACAGCAAACATGGCAGTGACTTTATACCCGCTTTATTACTACCCGCACATATCGATGAACAGAAAAATGACAACACTACTGATAGTCGTCATGACAAAAATCATAACGGCAATCAAGATAGAAGCGCTAGCCTGCTTCTGCCCCAGCTAAACCTCACGGGTAAAACAGCCGCCATTATGATTGATACACGCTCTCAGAAATCTATTGTTCTCGGCGACTGTATAGAAACCAGTGGTGGTTATTGTCGATACCTTTACACCGACCAAAGTGCGTCACAAGGAAGAAAGTAAGAAGGAAGAAGAAAAAAGGAAGAAAATTAACCGTTAAGGCTATGAGCCAACAGGGAAGCATAAAAATCAAAACTCTCTCAAACAGGATAATGTGTTGTGACCAGAAGCATTAATACCGTCAAAATCATCGATAGCAATATTGATAGCGCTGCCGATAAAAAATCAGCAGCAACTGAAGTTGATTTTGAAGTTCAAGCTATCCAGCCAACTACGGATAACCAGCTTATTCATTTGCTGATTGCCCATGAAGATCCTAATGAAGCCAATAAAATAAAAAATATTTTTAAAAACTCTGGCTGGATTGTTAATGCTCATAGAATCACATCCGTAGAAGATCTTGATGAATCGCTACGCAATCAAACATGGAATATTTTACTCGCCTTTGGTCATTCAAAACTCTACCTACCGGCAGTCATTGGCAATGCAATCAAAAAGAATGACGCCCAACTGCGAGCCATCTATCTCGATGATGAATACTCTTCGACAAATGCTCTGCAAATATTTCGCTGTGGTTTTTGTGACTACCTAACCCTTCCTGAGCATGACCGCCTATTATATGTTGCTAGTCGAGAAATTAAATCTCAAGAAGATCACCGAGTAGCTTTCGCTGCTCAAAGTGTTATGGCAGAAACCAATGCCCGCAGCCAATTACTTATGGACTCAACCGCCGATGCTGTGGCTTATGTTATTGATGGCATGATTGTCCATAGTAATAACGCCTTCAGTGAACAACTTAACTTCCAATCGCCTGATGAGCTGGACTGCCTGCCCTTTATAGATCTTATCAGCACCGAAGATCATCACCGTGTAAAACCGTTGCTCAGAAAATATCAATTTGGCAAGCAAGAAGAATCTAATATCACTATCGATATAGTTAAAGCCGACACAGATTCCATGCAAGCAGAATTGTTATTAGCCATGGCGAGCTTTGAAGGTGAAGCATGCACACAAATTATTTTACGCTCCATTATCGATAATAACAGTCTGAACTCTGCTGATTTTGATTTAGAAATGATACAAAGTTTGGAAGGTAAAGGCAGTTTATTTTTTGCATCCATCACCAGCAATGCCGTGCAAAGAAAAAAACTTGGGCTTCACAATCATCTGCGTTTAATAAAAGAAATAGGCTGCTTACTACGTGACTTTATTCCTACAGAAGCAACGGTATTTGATTACCTCAAAGAAAGTTGGATTGTTGTTATCCCTGATGACTATAAACATGAAGCCACTGAGTTAGCGACTGAGCTGTGCAATCGAGTGAATTTAGCGACTATTGGCAACGGTGAGCAGTGTATTACACCCTCTATTGCTGTAGGCATTTCAAAATACGGCGTAGCAGGTATTACAATAGAAAACGCTTTAGACCAAGCCTTTAAGGCTTCTGCTGAAAAGCAAATGGACGGCAGCAGTGGTTATAAAGTTTTTGCGCCTAAAATAGATAATGCCGAAGGCGCTGAAGCATTAAGATCTGCTCTTGAGCTCAACCGCTTGCGCATAAAATACCAGCCGATTATTGCTCTACAAAATCAAAGTCAACATGCTTATGACGCCCTCTTATACATAGAAAATGATGCGGGTTCGGATGACATTGCCGATACCTTAATCGCCAGTTTAGGTATTGAAAAAACCAATGCTGAATTAGATCGCTGGATGATCAGTGAAATTATCAGCACCTTAACTGCATCAGACAATGAGAATATTCAACTCAACATTCCACTGACTGCCAGTGCCATTATGGATGATAGCTTTTATGCTTGGTTAGCCGCACGCCTAGATAGCAGCAACATAGAAAACGCGTCATTAAGTTTTTCTATAACCGCATCCGATGCCACTGACTATGAAAACAACGCATTATCGTTAATCAAACAATTTAAAGAGGCGGGGCATCCAGTCTGCATAACGAATGCTAATACAGATTATATTGATTTAATCAAAAAATTATTACCAGACACGCTAAAACTTTCCGCGCATTTAACAGAAAAAATGACCGGCGAAGAAGCCGAGCCAGAATTAATTAAAAACATGATTAAATTTGCTAATGAAAATAACGCCACCTGTATTGCCGATGGCGTTAATAGCGCGGGTGACTTAGCCCAATTATGGCAAACCGGCATAGGCTATGTTCAAGGAAATTATCTACAAGCACCACAAGAAAATATGGACTATGACTTTTCTGATATTGGCTAAACTGGCATGTTAATGCTTGTGATTATCATCAATAATCCAAATCAATCTTTAGCCGCCAAACGCTCTCTATCGGTTATGCCCAGTAAATATAAAATACTGTCTAAGCCTAAATTTGAAATAGATTGTCGTGCTGAGGCTTTTACTAAAGGCTTGGCACGAAACGCAATACCTAAACCGGCAATACTCAACATAGGTAAATCGTTAGCGCCATCACCAACCGCAATCACCTGTTCAAGTGCAATATTTTCACGGCGTGCAATATCTTTAAGCAGTTCAGCTTTACGATTACCATCAACAATTTGACCTGTCACCTTACCGGTAACCACACCTTCTTCAATATCTAATTCGTTAGCATAGACATAATCAAAGCCTAGCTTGTCACGCAACTTATTACCAAAGTACTTAAAGCCGCCCGATAAAATTGCCGTTTTATAGCCTAAACGTTTTAATGTCACCATTAACGTTTCTGCGCCTTCAGTCATTTTTAACTGTCCAGCAACTAATGCTAAAGCAGTCTCATCTAAGCCTTTTAATAAAGCGACTCGGCGCTCAAAGCTTTCATTAAAATCAATTTCGCCCCGCATGGCCGATTCAGTAATCGCTGACACTTGATCACCAACACCTGCCACTTTCGCTAACTCATCAATCACTTCTGCTTCAATTAAAGTTGAATCCATATCAAAGACAACTAAACGACGATTACGGCGAAACATATCATCTTCTTGATAAGCAATATCAATATTCAGTGTTGTGGCTAACTCTAGTAATGATCGACGTACGATTTGTGCATCATCTAAGTCACCGCGTAACGAAAACTCAACGCAGGCTTTTGATTGCTCGGTTTCTTTTTCTAACGGCACACGCCCAGATAGGCGAGTAATTTTATCAATATTCAAACCGTACTGTGTAACCAATGCGGTGACTGCACTAATATGTTCAGCTTTCACTTTACGCACTAACAAAGTAACAATATGGCGAGGCTTACCCTGCTCTTTCGTCCAAGCATCATAGGCATTAGCATCTACTGAACTTAACTCAATCGACATACCCAGCGCTTCTAGCTGCTCACTAACACGACCAAAAAGAATATTCTGATCCACCTGATGAGGTATCTCAACCAGCAAGCCAAGCGCTAAGTTATTATGAATAACCGCCTGCCCAATATCCAAAACATGTATAGCATGTTCAGCCAATAAGGTGGTGACTGATAAGGTAATACCAGGCTGGTCAGGACCAGCAATCTTTATTAGTGTTACATCACTCACATCATCAACCTGTTTTTTCCGCTGCTGGCAAAATCACTTGCCGCATTTATTAATTATTGAATTTCTTTTTAGTGTTGATTGCAAAAAACATTATGCTTTTACTTCAACAACAACAGCATCCACTTTTTGGAATCCACGTGGTAATTTATTACCACGACGCGCACGCTCACCAAAGTAATGCTCTAAATCGGAGAACTTCATTTTTAAATGACGCTTACCGGCATGAATGATTAATGCATCGGTTTTTTTCATTACCACCGCAGACAACATAAACTCTTCGCGTGACGCTAATTTAGCACTAGGAATATTCATAATTTTATTTCCCTTACCGCGAGCCATTACAGGTAAGTCACTAATAGGGAAAATAAGCATACGGCCATCATTACTCACCGATATTAGTAATCCATCCTTAACATCATCGACCTTAGCGGGCGCCATTACTTGGCCGCCTTTTGGAATACTAATTAAATTTTTACCCGCTTTTTTATTCGCGTGCATATCACTTAAACGTGCAACAAATCCATAACCTGCATCTGTCGCTAATAAATAAAGATCATCGCCTGCGCCCATCATCAGACCTTCAAAAGTCGCACCCGACGGCGGACTAATGCTACCCGTTAACGGCTCACCCTGACCTCGCGCTGATGGCAAGGTTCTTGACGGCACAGAATAACTTCGGCCGGTAGAATCTAACAACACAGCCGACTGATTACTTTTTCCTTTAGCCGACAATTTATAATTATCGCCCGACTTATAACTTAATGACTCAGGGTCAATATCATGACCCTTAGCGGCACGTATCCAACCTTTAGCCGATAATACAACCGTAATTGGATCGACTGTTGTAATGTCATCTTCTGTATAAGCGATTGATGCTTCGCGATCAACAATAGGAGATCGACGATCATCGCCATACTCTTCAATAACGGCTAACAGTTCTTTTTTCATTAACGTTTTCATGCGGGCATCTGAGCCTAACGTTTTTTCAATATCATCACGCTCGCGAGCGAGTTCTTCTTGCTCGCCTTTAATTTTCATTTCTTCAAGCCGAGCTAACTGACGTAAACGCGTATCAAGAATATAGTCCGCTTGAGCTTCGCTCAATTCGTACTTTTTCATCAATACTTTTTTCGGCTGATCTTCAGTACGAATAAGATGTATTACTTCGTCCAAATTAAGAAAAGCAATTAACAAACCATCTAATAAATGTAAGCGATTAAGGATTTTTTCTAAACGGTAATTCAGGCGTTTGCCAATGGTGGCCTTTCGATAAGACAGCCACTCTTTAATAATACCGGCTAAATTCTTAACTTGTGGCCGCCCATCCGTGCCAATCATATTCATATTGACACGATAGTTGCGCTCAAGATCGGTAGAGGCAAACAAATGTGACATTAACGTATCAACATCGACTCGATTGGATTTAGGCACAATAACCAGACGCGTGGGATTTTCATGATCAGATTCATCACGCAAATCAACAACCATCGGTAATTTTTTAGCCTGCATCTGCGCCGCTATTTGCTCTAACACTTTAGCACCAGATACTTGGTGTGGTAGCGCGGTAACAATAATATCACCCTGCTCAGTATCGTAGATGGCGCGCATCTTCAAGCTGCCCTTACCGAGCTCATACATTTCCTGAATCGCTTCAGACGGCGTCACAATTTCAGCGTCAGTAGGGAAATCTGGTCCTTTAACAAAAGCAAACAAGTCACTGACTGTAGCCTTTGGTTTTTCTAGCATATGAATACAAGCAGAAACAACTTCGGTGAGATTATGTGGCGGTATATCCGTCGCCATACCCACCGCAATACCGGTGGTGCCATTGAGCAATATATTGGGTGCTCTCGCCGGCAGTAATACTGGCTCAAACAAGGTGCCATCAAAATTCGGCTGCCAATCAACCGTACCCTGCGAGGCCTCAGTCATTAGTACATCGGCATAGGGCGTTAGTTTCGATTCAGTATAACGCATGGCGGCGAAAGATTTAGGATCATCTGCCGAGCCCCAGTTACCCTGGCCATCAATTAACGGATAGCGATAACTAAATGGCTGGGCCATCAACACCATAGCTTCATACACGGAGCTATCACCATGTGGGTGAAACTTACCAATAACATCGCCAACGGTTCGCGCCGATTTTTTGTATTTAGCCGATGCCTTGAGCCCCAGTTCTGACATCGCATAGACAATACGACGCTGTACAGGCTTCAGGCCATCACCGATATGCGGCAAGGCACGATTCGAGACGACATACATGGAGTAATCAAGATAAGCCTTTTCGGCATATTCTTTTATGGATTGTTGCTCAATGCCGAAATCATCGGCGGAATCAGGCAAATCTGTTGGTGTGTCGGTCATAGGCCGCGTAATCTCATTTCGCTTGCTGGTTATTCACTATACATGGGGCGATTATTTATCATTCTCATTATGCCCCATTCACCAAATATTGAATGGCATGTATTTCAGCCCTAAATTGTCGCAGATTAAGGCGGCATCCGCATCATTCATAAGCCGTTTTATGCTGGTAATTTGTGACTTCGACAAACCCACCTTTAAACTCTGCTTAAGCCGACCATCTAGCATGCTTAATTTACTTTCAACAAATCCCTTCTTCTTAGCTTATCGCTAGCGTGAGACAGTGAACAAATAGAAGTCTCAATGGTCTTAGATAAACGAATTGAGTGAACATTTTATTTATTCAATACAGCTGCAATAGATAGAGCTATGAAACACGCAATATATTAATAAATACTTCTTATGCTATAAAGTACAATAGCTACTGGTGGATTAAAATAATAGGCTGGACATTTTCTTTTTTTACACTCAAACTCTTAATTAAATGATAGGGAAAACCCTTAAAATGATACGATTATTTTTATGAAATAATCTCAACCATCAAAGGATTCGCATGCTTCGATATAGCACTAACGCCACAATAAAGTTGCGATAATTAAAGTTGCGCCCGAATAAAGAACTCTTAGCGGCCCATATGGCCTCATAAAATCTAGCCAAAAAAGAATCAAAATTACAAACCGCAGTTATTTTTTCAAGCGAGAGTGATGTATGAAAAAAACGTTTGTCATTGATACCAATGTGTTATTACATGATCCTATGGCCGTACATGCTTTTAACGAGCATCAAGTCATTATCCCCATGACAGTTTTAGAAGAGCTGGATGCCATTAAAGATAGACGTGATAAAGATGTCAGCCGCGAAGCACGCATTGCCATTAATGCCATCGATAGCATACTGGCTAACGCCTCTCCCAAACAAATCCAATCTGGGGTTGATATTCCCAGCACTCTAGAAACCAAAGGCACGCTGGCCATATTTCCCGACCAGCTAATTGAACATACGCAAAGCGTTCCACTTTTAAACAATCCTGTGCATCACTATAACGATGATCGCATTATCAATGTTGCTCTGCATCTGCAAGGGCAGGATAACAATACTGAAGTCTGCCTGGTTACCAAAGATATTAACATGCGCCTCAAAGCCAAAGGTTCTGGGCTAGAAAATGTCGAGGACTATAGAAAAGATAAAGTCGTTGAAGATATTTCATTAATGGCAACAGGTTATGAGCAGTACGAGGGTGACTTTTGGTCGCAAGTAGAGAATGTTGAATCAGTGCATAGTGGGCAAGGTAGCCAGGGCCATCATGGCACAGTCACCCATAAGCTCAATCGCAACTATACACCCGACGCCTACCCCAGCATGTTATTGTTTGATGAGAAAAAATTTGCCGGCTATGTCAGCGACATTAATGAGAATACGATTCATATAGAACATCTTGATCGTGATAAATTAATGCTGCAGAATTTATGGGGTTTGAAACCACGCAACTTTGAACAAGCCATGGCTTTTCATCTTATTCAACGTGATGAAATCGATATGATGGTCATGACCGGCCCTGCCGGCTCAGGAAAAACATTAATCGCACTTGCCTATGGCTTGCATGCCACCATGGAAGAAAAGCGTTTTGATAAAATTATCGTCGCCCGCTCCACTCCGCCTATGGCCGAAGATATTGGATTCTTACCCGGCACAGAAGAAGAAAAAATGGCACCCTGGCTAGCGGCCTTTGACGACAACCTTGAAGTGCTGCATGGCACTGACGAAAACGCTATGGGGACCATTGAATATATTAAAGAGCGCGCTAACATTCAGTTTAAATCACTGAATTTCATGCGCGGCCGATCATTCAATAACGCGTATATTATTATTGATGAAGCCCAAGGATTGACGCAATTTCAATTAAAATCGATTATTACTCGTGTAGGTAGCAACTCAAAAATTGTTGTACTCGGTAACTTAGCGCAAATTGATAATAAATATATTACACCGCTAACATCCGGGCTTACTTATCTAGTTGAGAAAAGTAAGCAGTTTGAACATGCTGCCATTATGCATGTTAATGGTGTTGAACGTAGTCGATTGGCCGCTTTTGCCGAAACCCATTTATAATTTATTCTAATCAACACTTTTATTTTTTTTAAAAAAATACCTTTAGGTAAAAAACATGTCAGTCCTCAAAAAAATATCGCATTTTTCTCAATGGATATTGTTATACACCTTGTTAGCGGCTTGCTCTGATAAATTATCGAACCCCTACCCCCCGGGAAGCTTCGATCATGCCGATCAAAAACTGCAAGCTTCACTAGACAAACAAGAAAATACTGAAACAGCAGAAGGTATTATTTTATTTGTTGGCGATGGTATGAGTATAGCTACCGTCACAGCCAGTAGAATTTATGCGGGGCAAAAAGCGGGACAGCTCGGAGAAGAATATCAACTCTCATTCGAAAAATTTCCCTATTCAGGATTATCTAAAACTTATAATACCAATCAGCAAACACCCGATTCCGCGGGCACCATGACTGCCATGATGACTGGCTCAAAAACTAAAGCCGGTGTAATCAGTGTCAACACTCTAGCTTCTCGCGCCGATCCAGAAAGCTGCAATGGCTATCACTTAAAAACCTTATTAGAAACTGCCGAAGATCAAGGCTGGGCTAGCGGCATTGTTACCACGACATCAATCACACACGCCACGCCCGCGGCAACTTATGCACATAGTCCAGAACGAAACTGGGAATCCGATAAAGATCTTTCCACTCAAGCGAAGAAAAAGGGCTGTCGCGATATTGCTAGCCAGCTAATTGAATTTGATTACGGCAACGGCATTGAAGTGATATTAGGTGGCGGTCGAAAACATTTTTTACCTGAAAGTGAAAAAGGTGAGCGTCAAGACGACCGTCATTTAATTCAAGAATGGTTAGCTAAAAATAAGCAATCGTCTTATGTTTCTTCTGCAGATGGACTTCTTAATTTTGATATAAAAAAGACAAAATACTTACTGGGCTTATTTTCAAAGTCACATTTAAATTATGAAGCTGACCGTGTGGCCAATAATATAGATGAACCTTCATTAACCACTATGGTTGAAACCGCCCTTCAACTACTACAAAAACATAAACGCTTTTTATTAATTGTTGAATCTGGCCGTATCGATCACGCTCATCATGCCGGCAATGCCTATCGCGCACTTGAAGAAACCATTGAATTTGATAAAGCAATTGCGCGCGCTAACGAGCTGATTGATACCAACAAAACATTAATGGTGGTAACCGCAGATCACTCTCACACAATGACAATCGCTGGCTACCCTACTCGCGGCAATCCAATTTTGGGGTTTGTTAAGGGTAACGATAGTACAGGCAAGTCTAAAGACAATCTGAGCTTAGCCGCAGATAACCAACCCTATACAACCCTAAGCTATGCGAATGGCGCGGGACACGATAATCCAGAAGATGACGGCCAACATACACCGCTCAGCTATCGCAGCTCGCCCCCAAAAGTAGGCAGGCATAGCACGGCTAATGACAACCCCCAAGCACCTAACTACCGTCAAGAAGCGAATGTTCCTTTTCAATCAGAAACCCATGCCGGTGATGATGTTGCCGTATATGCTCAAGGCCCATGGGCGCATTTATTAACCGGCGTTATGGAGCAGAATTATATTTATCATGTAATGAAACATGCGGGTGAGTTTTAATGATTTCGGTAAAAGATAAATGGGCTTTTATTACTGGTGCCAGTCGCGGCTTAGGCTATCTTTCTGCACTAGCGATGGCACAAC
>Ga0209196_1001278_pt1 | contig 18273 bp, 10 predicted proteins | sample COGITO_mtgs_1105_5_FD_184801 | JGI IMG/M metagenome (GOLD analysis project Ga0209196, IMG submission 184801) | Pelagic marine microbial communities from North Sea - COGITO_mtgs_110509 (SPAdes) (version 2) | ecosystem: Environmental > Aquatic > Marine > Epipelagic ... | reverse complement strand
TCGCATTTTGGTTCAAGTTTATAATACTGACGAAGTCAAAGTCGATGAATGGGAAGCGGCCGAGGGTGATATTGTTATTCTATTACGCGGTGGTCATGGCTATCAAATTTTAGAAGATGGCACGCAAGTACTTGAGGTGAAAAACGGTCCTTATGTCGGTGCTGATAAAGACCGTCGACGTTTATAATCGAGAACGGATTGCTGTTTAAGTCGACTCTAAGTGCTCGTTTATAACCTTTAAAAACGCCTCGCCAAATTTATCTAATTTTGACTCACCAATGCCGCTAATAGATAACAGTTCTGCTGTGCTGCATGGGTGGGTCTCCATCATTTCCATTAATGTTGCATCATGAAAGACCATATAGGGTGGAATTCCGAACTCGTCGGCCAGCTCTTTTCGGCAGTCACGCAGTGCATCCCATAAAGCGCTGTCTTGTTCTGATACACCATTGCTGTGCTTTTTGACTGGTTTACTTAATCGTGGCTCAGTAATATCTTCACGCAATAGCAGTGTCACTTGGCCCTGTAGTAGTTCGCGTGAAGCATCTGTTAGGGTTAGGTTGTTATAGTGCTCAGTATTAACACGCAGCAGCCCTCTAACAATAAGTTGTCGTGTAATAGAGCGCCATTGGTTTTGCGATAAGCTAGCGCCAATACCATATGTGCTGAGTTTCTCATGATTAAACTGTTCTATCCGTTCAGTTTTTTTACCGCGTAATACATCAATGACATGGCCTAAGGAAAAGCGTTGATTCACGCGATACACGCAAGATAATAATTTTTGCGCTGCTTCTGTCGCATCCCAAGTTTTAGGCGGTGTTTGACAAGTGTCGCAAAAATTACAGGCGGTATGCGCTTTATTTTCATTTTCTTCTGACGTTAAGCTACCTTCGCCAAAATAATCCAATAATGGCTGTCTTCGACATTGTGTGACTTCACACCAGCCGAGTAGTGCATCGAGTTTATTTTTTTCATTGAGCTTATATTCAATTTTGGCGTCAGAGTTATCAATAAACTGCGAGAGCTGCACCACATCATCCAAACCATAAATCATAAATGCTTCGGCAGGTTCGCCATCACGGCCGGCGCGTCCCGTTTCTTGATAATAAGACTCAAGGCTTTTAGGTAAATTCATATGCGCTACAAAGCGTACATCGGGTTTATCTATGCCCATGCCAAAGGCAATAGTGGCCACCATAATAATGGCGTCTTCGCGAAGAAAACGCGTTTGATTCTCTGCTCGAGTATGTGCAGGAAGGCCAGCATGATAGGGCAGAGCAGTTAAGCCTCTGTCGTTTAGCCAAGCCGCCGTGGATTCTACTTTTTTGCGAGACAGGCAATAAATAATACCGCTCTCATCTCTGTGGCCAGTTAAAAACTTGAGAAGCTGTTTTTTGGCATCGTTTTTAGCGGCGACTGCATAATGAATATTGGGTCGGTCAAAGCTACTGACAAATTTAGCCGGCGCGTTGAGCTCTAAATTGTTGACGATATCAATTTGTGAGCGAGGCGTTGCCGTAGCGGTTAGCGCCATTCTCGGAACGTTAGGAAAATATTGCGCAAGTTGATTAAGTAGTAAGTAATCTTGCCTAAAGTCATGGCCCCATTGAGATACGCAGTGGGCTTCATCTATCGCGATAAGTGAGATATTACATCGAGTAAGCCAGTTGAGCGTTGAAGGCTGGTTAATGCGCTCAGGGGCCACATAGAGGATATCTAGCTGGCCTGACTGGGTTTGTTCAATAACGCGTGCTGTTTCTGCGCCACTTAGTGTCGAATTAAGAAAGGCGGCTCGAATACCTACCTGCATCAGTGCAGACACTTGATCTTGCATAAGCGCGATAAGCGGTGAAATAACAATGCCAGTGCCTTGGCGAACGAGGGCGGGTATTTGATAGCAAAGTGATTTGCCTCCACCAGTAGGCATGATAATTAAGCTGTCGCGGCCTTCAATGGCAGTGTCAATAATGCTTTGTTGTTGGTCACGGAATTCGCTATAGCCGAAAGTAGATTCCAGTATTGCTTGTGGAGACTGTTTATTTTCGCGATTAATAGACGTAATGCTGGAGGCGTGTTCTTTATTTTGCTGATGGGTGTTCGACGGCATAATGATAATCCTTGATTGAAAATGACCGCGCGATCCTTGCGACGGTTACTGAGTTTGGGCTCGTCTTTCAATGATAAAGGATGAAAGGCGGCCTATATATTACTATAAAATGTGCTAATAACTTCATTTATTCAAGTAATTTCAATACTTTACCTTTCTCAGCTCTTATGTCAATAGGTTCCAGCTAGCAAGTTTTTTTGATGCAAAAAGCTTTTAACTATTACCTATTTTTCTTGACTTCGATAACTCATATGCTATTATTTGATCAATGTCAGCGCTGTCATGAAGTGCGGCAATAATAAAAATCATAAATGTTGTAGATAATCTAAATGTTTTTTGTATCTTCCCTGAGTGCATCAAACTTAATAAACGACCTGGAGAATATAATAATGAATAAATTAAATACGTTAACTTTGGCGATAGCCTTAGCTGCTAGTGCATCTTCAAATGCTGCAATCACTTTCCAATTTGCCACTGGTGCCGCTACTTACGGCGAGACAGTAGTTGGTGGATTTTTAACTGGTCAAAGTGGTGCTGGTTTCACTTACAAATTAAAAGCTACGCCTGACTCTGGAGCGGTATTAGCTAAGCAAGCCTCAAATATTGGCTTAGGTGTTAAGACAGGTGGAGCTGGTAATTGGTACATAACCTCCGGTGAGGTAATTAATTTTTCGCTTGTAGACTCTGACAATAACCCCGTTGCTTTCTCTTTAGATGGGTTCAAAATGGGTTTCAACGTCGCTCAACAAAAATTAGAGGAAAACGAAAGAGTAAACGTAGAAATAGCGGGTAATACTTATTTGGTTGGCGGTAATGCTCTTACTGAGAGTAACAATGCACAAATATTAGCTTCTGATTGCATGGATGCGAATAACTGCTGGAGTAGTAGTGATACAGCTACTTCATTCCGAATTGTTGGTGCAGACGGTGTAAATGGTGCAACGACTTCTTATAGACTTAATAATGTGAGATTAACCCTTGCTCCTGTAACAGCAGTTCCCGTTCCTGCAGCTGCCTGGTTATTAGGTTCGGCATTGATGGGATTGGCAGTAGCTAAGCGTCGCAAGTAAGGCAAAACTTTACGCGAGATTTTGCAGCTATATGTCAATTGAGCCGCTCGACAAATAAATCAGTTGAGTGGCTCATTCAGTTAACGGTTATACATATCAACTCATGGAATACATTATGAATATCAAAAATTTGATTATCCCATTGGCCTCAACTTTTTTACTTTTATCTGCAAATAGTTTTGCTGGAAACGGTAGTCATCTTATTGGTTGGCAAACGTTTGATAGGATTTATGCCGAGAATTGCGGCAATTTTTGTAATGAAAAAGGGGTAACTGATACTACACCCGATAATAACTCAACTTTTGATGCGACGCCTGCAGGCGGCATCAGTGAATCAGGCCACTACCTTAGCGGTGTCTTAGGAGTGGGTGCTTCAGATGGGGGTTTCATCGGTAAAGGGGTCGTCAACAACAGTTCTTTCTTGAATGGTGATAGGTTCGGTGCAGGCAATAATGGTGAATTCATCATGCGCTGGCCTTTGGCCGGCACGAGCCCACAACTCATTGAAGTACCGGCTTTATCAGGTATAAGGACTGACCCGGTCTTGAATACTGTTATATTAACGCTTGAAGAACATAGTTTTTTGGTAGGTGATACGATTACTGTATCGGGGTTCAATAATTCGAATCCAAATGGCACAAAGACTGTCAGTGCTGTAACCGGTGGTAATGGCGCGTCAGGCACTATCTCTTATTTAGTAACAACGGGTGCAAATGGTCTTCCTATAGGCACAGAGTTATCAAAGAAAGCTTCAGGCATATTTGTGTCTAACTTTACGGCTTTTTTGAACCGTAACGACCCTGGCTATGATGCTCAACGCTGGCCTGAAATCGGCGAGAGTCCAAGATATCCTAAGGTATCCGCTTCAGCCGGCTCATCGTTTTCTAGCACAGTGACTTTAGCCGTCGATGATCATAGTTTCTCGGTGGGTGACCAGGTTCTTGTAACGGGGTTTTCTAATGATCATCCTAACGGTTTAGAGACTGTCAGTGCAGTAACCGGTGGTAATGGTGCGTCAGGCACTGTCTCTTATGACGTATTAACGGGTAATCTTGCTAACGGCGCGTTAAGCGGTTCAAACATGGTTGTGAGCAAGATCAGTGGCCCAAGGATAGGCCCTTTTCTAAGCGGTAACCCACAGTACTCAACTGGCGCACAAGGGTGGAAGTTTAGTAACAGTGGGTTCAATAATGGAGATGGCATTTGGGTTTATGATGAAGATCGATTAAAAGGTGACGTTAAAATCACGAACCACAGCGATTATTATTTTAAGCTAATGCATATTCATTACTCGGCGCGCGGTTTAACAGCTGCTGGGGCAGCGGATACGTTAGAGTTAAAATATCTTGCCAACCCTGGTACTTTAATGAAAAAGAATGGTGGTGACCCGGCTAACCCTGGTCCTGCTGAAGTGGTAGACTTGAAGAATTTAAAGAGTGATGCTTGGAGCACTATAGGGGTTAAATCTGTTTCTATACCGCTATCGGCTGATTTCGGTGGGGCAGTGTATATTCCGCCGGGTGAATCGGCTGCATTTCGTTTTCAATGGTCAGGGCAAGATAATACTTTAGCTAAGCAAACTCAAATAGATAATATCGCATTTGAGGGGACGTTTTATGTAGCCAAGGACCTTTTGGAAGAAATTGATCCTGCCGCTGTTGTGCCAGTTGCTGAAGAATTTATCCCGATGTTACCGCTACTTTTTCAACTTTTATTTGCAGCTAGTTTAGCAGGGGTATGGGCACGGGTATATTGGTCAAAACGTACTGTCTAATCATGACGTTTTAGGCCATTTACCTGCTTGGTATCACAATTAACAACCCTGCTTTTACATGCGGGGTTTTTTTTTACCCTAAAAATTTTTATTTTACAGAAATATTCATCCATCCAGCAGGGATTATCAAGGAATGTTTAAGTTTATTGTAAGTGTGCTGTTGCTCAGCACTTCAATGTTGGTTCATGCGATTGATTATTACATAAGTCAATCATCCGGCAATGACAGTAATAGCGGCTTATCATCGCTGTCACCTTTTCAAACTTTGACACGAGTCAATAGCTTGAGTTTATCTGCGGGTGATAGCGTCTTATTTAAATCGGGAGAACGATGGGAGGGCATGCTCTGGCCGAAAGGCTCTGGTGCTTCTAATGCCCCAATAACTATTTCAGTTTATGGTTTAGGTACTAAACCGATTATTGATGGAGACGGTTACCAAGCCAGCATATTGTTATTTAACGATGAGCATTATGTTATCAGCGGTTTGGAATTAACCAACCAAGCGTCACACAGCAGTAACGGTGTAACCAAAAAACTGGGCGGTTTTGGTAATTGTGAGAATAGTTGGGGGTCCGGTCGCGATGTTCGATTTGGTATTAAGGTGGTTGCCAGTAATCGATCTTTAGAGCAATTTACTTTTAGTGACCTTGCAATACACAATATTTTTCCAACGCCCGATACACCTGAAGGCCAGGGCACTACTTGCACTAAGCAGGGGCATAATACGACACTAAAAAATCAAGGGTATGGTATTAAATTTGAATCGCAATCAAATGCCGATGCCAATAATTTTTTTACCATTTCAGATGTTGTCATGGATAATATCACGGTGAGTCAAACAGGGCATTACGGTGTCTGGATAAAACCATTGGGAGGGTCGGCAACAGCGCTTTATAAGCATGATAATATTACGGTTAGAAATTCTTTATTTTTAAATACGGGTGGCGCAGGTTTTGTACCTACTAGAGCCTCAAATGTTTTGGTTGAAAATAATGTCTTTGATGGTTCAGGTTCAAGCCTTGATCCTCGTATGTACGCGCGCGGCAGTGGGACTTGGCCTTTTGACTCAGATAATGTGGTGATTCAAAATAATGTTTTGATGAATGCTAAAGGGCCGCTTGATTCCTACGGTGTTCATATTGACTATAACAATACTAATGTCTTGGTCCAATATAATTTCAGTTACAACAATGAGGGTGGCTTTGTTCAGATATTGGGAGCGAATGTTAATTCCGGCTATCGTTATAACATCAGCGTGGCCGATGGTAGTCGTGTCAAAGGTGTCAATGGTGCGACGCAAGACGGTCGTATTTTTAATGTGTCGAGCTACTGCAATATTAATTCAGGCTGTGCCAGCACTGGCTCCTTTATTTATAATAATACGGTTTATGTGCCATCATCAATCAGTCCAAAAATCTCCTTTCAGAGAGGCAGTGGGGAAATTCAGTTTTATAATAATTTGATCTATGTGCAGCAAGGCGGTTCGCCTTTACATACTTTTTTGTCGAATCAGGGTGTGCAATACGACATTGGTAATAATTTATTCTATCCAGAAAGTGCTTTTTCACTTGCTTCGGGGTTGACTCAAAATGCAATTTATACTGACCCTAAATTGCAACAACCAGGTTCTGATTTAGCGTCGGGTTATGAGTTACTAAGTGGCAGTTCTGCTAAAAATGCTGGCGCTGTTATTGCCGGATCTTTTAATTCATTAAATTACAGTCAAAATAACGGCGGCCTTGATTTTTTTGGAAACCCAGTCCCTGAAGGTGGCTCTCCGCATATTGGTGCTTATAACGGCACGGCGGGGGTTAATGCTCCTATGTTGATTGCCCCATTCGTTATCTTGCTGGCGGGAATTCTGACGAGGATTGCTGTTCGACATAAAAAAGACTGACGTTCTTGAATTTAACTCATGCTGAGTCAAGCTTGATCGGTTCCTTTTAATAGGGTGGGCGTCAAATTTATCTTTCTAATTTTTTATTTTTTTATACAGGACTTGATTTCTTATTTGAATGATTTGCTGGTGCTTTATATAAGTGGTGTATTTAAGTTATAATAAAATAGCATTAAAACTGTTGCTATTTAGCTTATTTATTATGCATTTTATTAATTCACTTGGTTTTATTAATAAGCGGGGTGGATTGCATTATGTTTTACGAACTGCAGCATAGCCTCATCCCATTTTTATTGGCCTTGTTGGTGAGTGCCATTGGTTTATTGACTGCAGGTTTCAGCTAATCCTTATATTGCATCAATAGGATCTGATGAAAGTGCTTTCAGTGGATAATCAGATTAAACAGATTTTTCAAGGATGGCTTATCGATACGGTCGGCTTGCAAAGGTCACTGATACTAGCGTTATTGATCTATCTTTGCTTTATTCGCTTCTCAGCCCATGGTTGTAAATTGAGAGTAAAATCAATTTTAAATTAGGATTATTCATTTACTTATGAAAGCAGTTACTATGCAGGATGTCGCTGATCGGGCAGGCGTTTCGCCAAAAACCGTTTCGCGAGTAGTTAATAATGAGCCTCGCGTTAGTGAGTCTACGCGAAAAAAAATTCAAAAAGTGATAGACGAATTATCTTTTCAGCCTAATAAATCAGCACAAAGCCTCGCCGCCGATAGGTCCTTGTTGATAGGTTTGTTATATGACAACCCAAGCTCGACTTATGTTGTTGATTTGCAAGCGGGTGTTTTGGGTGTATGCCATAAGTTTGGCTATGGTTTGGTTATACACCCTTGTGAAAATGATTCGCCAGAGTTAATACAAAGGCTTCGTGAGTTGTTAGATAGTTCACGGATGGATGGATTGATTTTAACGCCACCGATGACAGAGAATCAAGAATTGTTAGACTTTCTTGTCAGTAGCGGTACGCCATATGTGTTGATTTCACCCTTAGATAATTCACAGTCAGAATTATCTGTGTCGGTTGACGATTCTGTGATTACTCAACAGGCTATTCAGTCTTTAATAGATTTTGGTCACCGGCGCATAGGTTTCATTACAGGCGTGCGAAAAAGAAGTGGGAGTGAAATGCGGTTGTTGGGTTACCAGCAAGCCTTGGAGAAAAACAATATTAGCTATGATGAGAGCCTTGTTGTGGAGGGCAACTTCACGTTTGGTTCCGGTGTAGTGGCGGCGCAGGAGTTACTTCGTCATGAGAATCCACCTACGGCTATTTTTGCCAGTAATGATTATATGGCCGCAGGAGTGATGAAGGCGGCTTTGCAATTACGTATATCAATACCTCATGAGCTATCATTGTGTGGCTTTGATGATACGCCAGTGGCAGGTTATATGTCGCCGGGATTAACGACGATCCGTCACCCATTGGAGCGGTTAGCAAGCCATGCGGGCGAGTTACTCATTCGGCAATTAAAAAAACATACTCAACCCTTCGAGGCAGAGACATTAAAGTCTGAGCTCATTCTTAGAGGTTCAACTGGACCAGTCAATAATAAGACAGATTAACCGCGATTCAATCCTTGTAGCCCATTTCATTTAATGTCTCTGTTGTTTTTACTCATATTCAATGCCGATAATTCTCACGCCTGATCATTAATTGCATCGACTTCTTTTAGGTCGTCTTTGAGTTAAACTATTTCTTTGATAATAACTTTAACCATGCTAGAATTCGTGACAGCGCTGTCATAATGCTTATAATATTGCGGAAAACACATTGTCGTTGCCGAGGGGACCCTAGGTAGCGGATACCTATGTGTGTGTATTTTTTAACGGAGAAGTAAATGAACATCAACACTGTAAATTCTAACGGTTTGTCAAAATGCCTTGTGGTCGTGATAACCCTGTGTAGTCTTAATGGCCATGCTCAAAATAGCAATGAAGACTCAGCCATCGAAGAGGTTGTTGTTTATAGTATCCGTAAAAGTTTAGAGTCGGCGCTTGCCGAGAAACGCGACAAGGTTAATTTAACAGAGATTATTAATGCTGATGACATTGGTAAGCTACCTGATGAAAATGTTGCTGAGGTTTTAGAAAATATTCCGGGTGTTCAGATAACCCGTGATGCCGGTATAGGTGATGGAGTATCCATTCGAGGCAGTGATCAAAATAGAGTTGAAATGAATGGTCGAGGCACAACGCCTAGTGGCGATAGACGTGGAGGTATCAGTTTTTCTGATTTGCCTGCGGCCTTGGTTAAATCGCTGCATGTGGTAAAGGTCCCTTCTGCCGACATGGTCGAGGGGTCGCTTGGTGGTACGATTAATGTTAAGACTTATCGAGGCTTAAGTTTAAAAAAACCACTCAAGGTGATTAGTCTAAAATCAGAATATGCTCAGAATGCTGAAGATTGGAATAGAAATTTCTCTTTCACAGTTGGTGATAAGTTCAGTACGGGCATAGGCGAGATTGGTGCTATTTTAACGGTTTCGCATATCGATAAATCGATCCGACAAGACAGTATTCGTGTCAGCCCTTCGGTTAGAAAAGTTGTTGATAAATACATTAACAGCACTTACTTGCTTCCAGATGGGAATAATGATCCCGACCCTTATTATTATCCCGGTTATTCCGAAATAAGTTCGAATAATGAAGAGCGAGAAAATACTGCTCTATCCGGTTCTTTAGAGTGGAGAGCAGCACCAGGGCTAAAATTCTTTGTTGAAGGGTCATACTCTGATTTCAGTAAGCGCGGCCGCGGACAAATGGCTATCACTCAGCCGGCAGATATATCTGACAGGTGTACAAACTTAAATACCGATCGTGAAACCGATAGTATTAATCCTGTTGTGCTTGATGGCATTCCTGTCATGCCTCAAGCAACCTTTGATGTGATCAATGTGGAAGGTCTGGATATCGGCATAATGACCTCAGGGATGATGGGCGGAGGAATTCGTAATTGTCGAGCAGATGTGGCAGCTGACTATGACTCTAAACCAACTAATGATGGCGTCCAGATAAAAACAAAGAATGTTTCCGGTACTCGTGATACGAAATCGCATGTATTTGCTTTGGGTGGTGAGTGGTTGGGCGATAACGTAGAGGTAAAATTTGAACTCAGTGGCGCTAGTTCAAAAACTTCGTCACCGTCTTTTCAAACCATCTTTCAATACAATAATCCTGAGCATCTCAGGTTCCTAACAGGTAATGGCAAAATAAGAATGCCAATGTTTTATGATACTAGGGGTGATTATCTTCAATATGGCCCCTTAGAAGATGCTGTCGGTAGGTCTAGCTCCTTTGTGGCTGGCACTACTACATTTTTTACGTTTGATCAATCTGCCCTGTTAGATCCAAAAAACTATGCCCTGTTTTTAGCCAAAGATCTCGAAGGCTTCTTTGATAATGATTTGTATGCCCAGAAAATAGACGCTAAATGGGATTTTGATCATAAATTTTTGTCAGGTTTATCAGTTGGGGTTAGGACTAGTCAACGATCCAATTCGAAGCAGCGTAGCTCAGCCCAAACGAGTCAATATCCTGGAATTACTGCATTGCAACTTGAGGAGGCATTCCCGGGGTTTATGGTTGAAACTGAAGGAGATCTATTTAGCAACGCGGGCGGCGGTTTGTATTTAGATGAGTTCGTGACGGCTAGTTCAGAGGTGATTTTTAATCAAAGAGAGGCCGTTAGAGAATTTCTATCGCTTGAAGCAGACTTAGATCCGCTTCAAAGTTTTGAGGTCGAGGAAGATACCGCTGCTGCGTATATTAAAGCCGATTTTTTTGTTGATGTGTTTGATATTCCGGTCAGAGGTAATGTTGGCGTGCGGGTTATTACAACCGATCAAGTCGCGTCGGGTAAGAAATCGTTGACAACAGCTGAGATGACTAGCAGTTTAGATGCACAGGGTTTTGACTATACCGATTTGCTCGAGGAATATTCTCAGTCCGGGAGTGTATCTAGTCAGACAGTTGCGGATTTAACGGCTGCAGGTTTTTCAAGCGAAACAATTGAAAGCTTTTTTAATAATGGACTTAGCAGTATTGATGAAAGCCAAAGCTATACCAATATTTTGCCCAGTGCGAGTTTGGTTATTTCGCCAATAGAAAAAATGCAAATTCGTTTAGGTTATGCTGAAATTTTACGCCGTCCCAATTTCTCTCAGCTATCACCTACAGCTGTATATCCGCTTGATAATAGTCCTGTTAACGTCGGTAATCCATCCTTAAAGCCGACAACTGCTCAGCAATATGATTTAACTTTTGAATATTATTTCCGCAAGGGTAGTGTATTCAGTCTCGGTTATTTTTATAAAGACCTTGACAGCGTTATCGGTAAAGTATCAACGCCTAGGGGTATATGTAATGTTAACGCGAGCTCATCTGGAGAGGCGACGTCATGCAGTGTCGGTGGTATAGATGGTGGTTTAGTTACGGCAGTTACGCCAACCAATCTGCCGGGGGGCACGATTGAGGGCTTTGAAATTGCCTTACAACATAGCTTTATAGGCTTACCACAACCTTTTGATGGTTTGGGTATCATTGCTAATTACGCTTATCAAAAAGGTGAACGAGGACTGACTTTTAGTACGCCAGGGTACCTGGCAGATGAAGGTCTTGAACCTGATTTTCCGCTTAACTTTGTGGGCTTATCTGAAAATTCGTATAATTTAACGGTGTACTATGATAAGCCAAGATTCCCACTGAGTGGCAGACTACGTTATACCTATCGTGATGAGTTTTTACAGACCGAGGTTTCTGATGTCACTGCCGGCCTTCCTTTATACACTGCTGCAAGAGGACAGTTAAATGCATCGATGAGTTATAAAATCAATAAGACCTTCTCGCTTAATTTTTCTGGGGTTAATCTGACTAAAGAGCCGGTCATTCATCGAGCTATTTTCTCTACAGGTCCTATCGGTAGGATGCGTGATCCTGATCGTCGCTTTTCTATAGGAATACGCGGACGCTTTTAGCCATTGCATTTAAATAAAGCGTTAACCTTAAGGGGTAAAAATGATTTTTTCTCGTGTCATGAGATTCTTGTTGTCAACTGCGACAGTATTTTTTTTGATGGTGTCATTCAGTTATGCGGGTATCGAATATTTTGTGAGTGCATCGCTTGGCGACGATAATAACGATGGCCGCTCGATGTCATCTCCGTGGGCGACATTGGCACGTGTGAACGAGGCAAAATTTGTTGCTGGCGACACCGTTTATTTTAAAGCTGGTGATATATTTGCGGGTCAATTATTGGTTGATGAGTCGGGTATGGCCGGTCAGCCTATTCACTTTACCGCTTACGGAGAAGGTGATACACCTGTCATCGATGGTTCTGCCGGTTCAGGTGGTTCCGAATTAGCGGCTATTCTCGTGATCAATCAAGATCATATCGAGATAAGTCATTTAACCATTCGCAATTTTCGTAAACAGACTAAAGCGAATGTTGCCGACATGGACGCTTATGGCATTTTGGTCAAGAATACGGGTAAGCGAATATTATCTGGGTTTAATTTCCATCATTTAACGGTAGAAGAAATTTATCCCATTAAGGCGAGAGCTTCATTCAATAAGACGTCAGTGACGGGTATTCGCTTTGAAACGAAACCTGCAAAGAATAAACGCCAAGCGGTTAACACTCGTGATATTTATATTCATGATAACTTCATACGCCACACGGCGAGATTTGGCATAGCTTTACGTCACCGTCCCTCCAGAGTCGATGGCGTAAAAAATACCGAGCTTGATTACGATGTGAATGTGCGCATTATTAATAATCGCTGTGAAGACATCGGTGGTAGCTGTGTGTTAATGAACGGTACTTGGCAAGGTTTGTTAGAGGGCAATACGTTTATACGATCAGGTGCAATGGTTGAACCCTCGCTATCGGTTAATCGGGGTAGTGGTGCGTGGTTTTTTCGCAGTAAGCATATTGTTGCGCAGTATAATAGTGCATATGGATCACGAGGCCATAATGACTCGGCGGGTATGCATGTCGATTATGCGAATGAAAATATTTTAGTGCAATACAACTTTAGTCATGACAATGAAGGCTATGGCACTGAGATATTGGGTAAAAATAAAAATATTATTTGGCGCTTTAATATTAGCGCTGGTGATGGCACGCGACGAACTAATGTAGAGCGTCCTGAAGGCGGAAAAAGTAAATTCCCTGGTAAAACAATTTTTGTTAGTGATTTTTCAGTTCCAAAGCGAATACAGTCTCGCGAGATATTTATTTATAACAATAGCTACCTAATCACCTCAGGTTCAGATCCCCAGGTAGAGTTTAATGGTGAGCAGGTGCAGTTGTACAATAATTTATTTGTGGTTGAGGCTGGTGCGCGGCTAGCTAAAAAGTTAAATATTTCTTGGCTGCAAGGCGAATCATTGGATATGCGTGGTAACGCCTTTGTAGGCAATATATCCCCTAGTTTTATTCGCTTTGATAGCCAGCCTTTTGTGACTCAGCTTACCTTTAATGGCGAGCCGACTGATGCTAGTAGTTATGCGGTAGAAGTAGATTGGTTAAAGTCATCTACTGCTTTTACACCAATACAGCATCCATTATTTCCTGCTGCAGGCAAAGGAATTTTTAGTCATGTAAGTGCCGTGCCTACGGTCGACTTTTTTGGTAATCCCTTAGCGTCTATGCCGAGTTTAGTTGGGGCGGGTTATCAATCTCCGAATGCTAAATAGTTTTATAGTTTTATTTTTTCTATTAAAGGTAGTTATATTTTGATTATTCAATTTCGCTTTTTTATAGTATCAAGTATTTTTTATTTAATGAGTCAATCAACTTTTGCAGCACCAAATTTTATTTTAGTGTTGACCGATGACCATGGTTGGAGCAGCTTTTCTGCACCGATGGATAAAACTCGTCCCGAAGCTAAAAGTGACTACTATCAAACACCTAATATGGATGCGCTGCTAAATATGGGCATGCGATTTAGTAATGGTTATGCTGCTGCTCCCGTTTGTTCGCCGACGCGCTACAGTATTCAGTTTGGTAAAACACCGGCGCGACTGCAACGCACTCGCGTAATAGGTAAAAATCGGGCGGATCATAATCAAATAGCGATACCTCAAGTGCTCAAAGCGATCGATCCAAGTTATCGTGCAGCGCATATCGGAAAGTGGCACATCGATGCTGATCCTGAGCGCTATGGCTATGACCTACATGACGGCAACACGAAAAACAAAGAGGCCGGTTTTGATAACGGTGATCGTTCACGTCAGTGGGACGGTTATGCCGAAGATGACCCCAAACGTGTTCATTCTATTACCGCCCGTGCAATAGAATTTATGCGTGATTCAGTTGATAAAGATCAGCCGTTCTTTTTGCAGTTGTCACACTATGCAGTGCATTCCAATATTGTGTATAGCGAGTCTTCATACGCGAATGTTGGCAAGCGAGAAAAAGGTAAGTTACATAATAATCAAGCTTATGCAGCCATGATTGAAGACCTCGATAATTCAATAGGAACCCTATTAGCCGCTTATGAGGCATTAGGATTAGCTGATAATACTTATATTATTTTTACCGCAGATAACGGCGGTATGCCAGTGTTGCCTATGCAGTTAAATCGTGGTCGTCCCTATAAGGCGGGACTAAATAGCCCGCTATTGAGAGGTAAGTGGGACTTGACTGAGGGTGGTATTCGCGTGCCATTTGCCATGGTAGGGCCAGGCATCGCAGCCAATAGCCAAACCAACACGCCGGTAGTGAGTTATGATTTATTGCCAACAATTGCTGATTTAGCCGGCTCGAAAAAAAACCTACCTAAGTTGCTTGATGGTGGTAGCTTTCGAGAATTATTAAATGATCCCGAGGCTGTTGTTCAGCGGCCTTTTGAAGGCTTAGTATTCCATTTACCGCATTATAACCGTGTTGGTATGAATGAACCGCATTCAGCTATACGGCTTGGCGATTATAAATTAATTGATTTCCCAGTCTCTAAACGACGCTTGTTATTTAATGTCGCCAATGACATTAGCGAGTCGACTGATTTATCAGAGATAGAACCCGCTGTTACCGATAAATTAGCAGAGCAGCTTTCTCAGTACTTAGACTCAGTGAATGCTGAAAAACCACAAGACAGTGGCAGCTGGAGTCGAGCGGGTAAAAACGGCACAGTCAAAAGTAAATTTTTTAAACGTTACCAACCTGATTCTCACTAATTGATATATACGGATTTGAAGCAATGAATAAAATTTCCATAACATGCTTAGCATTTTTTTCAACAACGATGGCGGTTGTTGCTGCGCCCTTAGTTGATTATAAAAACCCTAGTCTTAGTGCTGAGGTTCGTACCGATGATTTACTGTCACGTATGACGTTGACTGAGAAGGTAGGTCAAATGTGTCAATACGTGGGTATTGAGCACATTAAAAAATCTGAAAAATATTTAACACTGAAAGAAATGCAATCGGGTGATGCACACGGCGTTTACCCCAGCCTTCATTCTTCAAAAATGCCTGATCTAATAAAGAAAGGTGAGATTGGTTCGTTTCTTCATGTTGTTGATCCAAAAGAAGCCAATCAATTACAGCAATACGCGAGTGAAAGTCGCTTAGGTATTCCACTCATTATTGGTATCGATGCCATACATGGCAATGGCTTGGTTAATGGCAGTACCATCTATCCTTCACCGTTAACTATGGCTAGTAGCTGGAACCTAGATTTAGTCAGGCAGTCCAGTGTTGAGACTGCACTTGAAATGCGAGCGACGGGTTCTCAATGGACATTTACGCCGAATATTGATATTGCCCGTGATCCTCGATGGGGAAGAGTTGGTGAGACCTTTGGTGAAGATGCTTTCTTAGTCAGTGAGATGGGCGTCGCTGTGATTGAAGGTTTGCAACAAGGCGACTTTACTGGTGATAAAAAAGTACTGGCTAATGCCAAGCACTTTGTGGCTGGTGGTGAGCCCGTTAACGGTCTTAATCTTGCCCCTATGGACTTATCTTTACGCAGCCTAAAACAAGATCATTTCCCTCCATTTAAACGTGCAGTTGACGCGGGAGTCTATTCTTTTATGGCTGCCCATAATGAAGTTAATGGTGTGCCTGCGCACGCCAACCGTTTTTTGTTTACCGAAGTGTTGCGTGAAGAATGGGGTTTTGAGGGGTTTGTCGTTAGCGACTGGATGGATATCGAGCGTCTCAAAGGCTTACATCGTGTTGCAGAAACACAATCCGAAGCGGTTTATCAAGCGGTCGATGCGGGTTTAGATATGCATATGCATGGGCCTAACTTTCTTCGTCCTTTGATTAAGCTGGTTGAGCAGGGGCGTATTACTGAAGCGCGCATCAATGCAGCTGTAAGGCCTATTTTATTGGCGAAATTTCGTTTAGGTTTATTCGAGAATGCGCAGGTAGATGCATCGGCCGCCACCGACATTTTGTTTAATGCTAAGCATAAGCAGACGGCATTGGAATTAGCCAGACAGGGAATTGTATTACTTAAAAATGACTCGTTATTACCTTTACCACAAGGGAAAAAGATATTCGTTACCGGTCCTAACGCCAATAACCATACGATGATGGGTGACTGGGTCTTTAAGCAGCCTGAAGAGAATATCACCACAGTTGTCGAGGGTTTAAGGGCAGTTGCAAAGCCATCAACTAGTATCGATTACTTTGACCTTGGTAGTCAGGTCAAAACGCTTGATCCACGACAATTTGCTAAGGCGGCAAAGCGCGCTAAAGATGCCGATGTTGCCATTGTCGTCGTTGGAGGTAATGCCTTACGTTACGATAGAAAAGGGAAGACTGCTGGTGAGAACGTTGCCCGCAGCACAATAAATTTATATGGAGAGCAGTTAGCGTTAGTACAAGCTGTTCAAGCGTCAGGTACACCGACAGTTGTTGTTTTAATTAATAGCAGGCCATTGGCAGAGCCTTGGCTGGTTGAGAATGTTGATGCGCTTATCGAAGCTTGGGAGCCAGGAGCCTTAGGTGGCCAAGCGCTGGCTGAGATTATTTTTGGAGAGGTAAACCCCAGCGGTAAACTGCCGATTACGATTCCACGCAGCGTGGGCCATCTTCAGGCTATTTATAATCACAAACCATCGACATATGTTCGACGTTATATTGATGCTCCGACTAAAAATCTGTTTGAGTTTGGTGATGGTTTGAGTTACACCCAATTCAAGTATGGCAAGCCGACATTATCAGCTTCGCGAATTGCTGAAAATGAATCTACCCGACTGTCTGTCACTGTGAAGAATAGTGGAGATCGTGCGGGAGATGAAATTGTTCAGCTTTATATACGCGACAACTTCTCACGAGTGACGCGACCAGTAAAAGAGCTGAAAGGGTTTAAGCGTATTCACTTAGATGCCAAGCAAAGCCAGAAAGTCACGTTCGATATTACGCCTGATACCTTGGCTTATTTTGATCTGGACATGAATTGGCGAGTTGAGCCTGGTGATTTTACGATAATGGTTGGTTCATCATCGCGTAAGAGTGACCTTAAGACGGTAACCCTTACAGTTAAGCCTTAAGGCTTTTCAGGTATCTCTTTTTACCATAGAGAGCGACTTTTTATTCTTGTTGAGCAAGCGACAGGAAAGGGAAGGTCGCTCTTGAGGCCTTTCCCCGCAGCACAATAAATTTATACCGTTAGCTGTTAGCGTAAGTGTAAGTGCGAGCTGTTCAAGCGCCTGTCACACCTACAGTTGTTGCTTAAATTAATAGCTGGCCATTGGCAGTTCATTGGCAGAGTCTTGGCCGGTTGAGAATGTTGATGTACTTATCGAAGCCTAGTAGTTAGTGGTATTAGGTGGCCAAGCGCTGGCTGAGATTTTTTTGGAGAGGTAGATCTCAGCGCTAAACTACCGATTAAACTTCCATGCCGTGCGGCCTTCTCTAGGCTATTTACAATCACAAACCATCGACTTATGTTCGACCTTACGCTGATGCTCCGACTAAAAGTCTATTTGAGTTTGGTGATGGTTTGAGTTGCACGCAATTCGCGTATAGTAAGCCGATATTATCAGCTTCGCGAATCATTTAAAATAAATCTGATTGCTTGTCTGTCATTGTGTCGAATAGCGGAGTTCGTGCGCGAGCTGAAATTGTTCAGCTTTATATGCCCGTCATTTTTTTCACGAGTGACGCGACTATTAAAAGAGTTGAAAGGAAAGAAAAGAAAAGGTTTAATTATATTCACTTAGATACCATGCAAGGCTATAAAGTCTCGTTAGATATTGCGTCTGACACCTTGGCTTATTATTATCTGGATATCAATTGGCGAGTGGGAGCTTAGTGCTTTTACATAGATGATTGTTTCATTGTCGCGCAAGGGTGACCTTAAGAAGGTCACCCCTACAGTTTAGCCTTGTTATCGTTTAGGCATCTCTTTTAATGATAGAGAGCCACTTTTATTCTTGTCGAGCCAGCGAAAA
>Ga0209196_1001273_pt1 | contig 18304 bp, 17 predicted proteins | sample COGITO_mtgs_1105_5_FD_184801 | JGI IMG/M metagenome (GOLD analysis project Ga0209196, IMG submission 184801) | Pelagic marine microbial communities from North Sea - COGITO_mtgs_110509 (SPAdes) (version 2) | ecosystem: Environmental > Aquatic > Marine > Epipelagic ... | reverse complement strand
CGGTGGTCGCTTCCGTATCCACAAAGGCGTCTCGGATCAGTTGCGCGAGACCCTTCAGGGGTTTGGCCGCCAGGCACTGCACGCCCGTGAGTTGGGGCTGGTTCATCCCCATAGCGGTGAATTTGTTAGCTGGCAGACAGAGCTACCCGAGGATATGCAAAATCTACTTGCAGCGTTAAACAAAGAGCTAGAGAAAGCGTAAAAGGAGAGGGCAGATGGCAGATAATTTCCTGATTCCCGACTGGCCAGCCCCAGCACAGGTTATGTCTGCAATAACCTTGCGCACAGGTGGCTGCAGTCGTGCACCCTTTGATAGCAATAATCTGGCGTTGCATGTGGATGATAATGAGGCCGATGTGCAGAAAAATCGCCACCGCCTTATTGATGATCTCGCACTGCCAGCCCAACCCCTATGGTTAGAGCAATGCCACAGCACTGAACTGGTCTATGTGCCAGAAGCTCGACAGGCCGCCAGCGCCGACGGAAGTTATAGCGACCAAGCCAATACAGTTTGCGCCATTCTAACTGCCGATTGTCTGCCGGTACTATTCTGCAACCAATCCGGCAGCCAGATTGCAGCGGTCCATGCCGGCTGGCGGGGACTCTGCGGCGGCATATTGCGAAAAGCCGTTGCTACCTTCAAGCATTCGCCTCAGCAGGTTATGGCCTATCTGGGCCCGGCAATTGGCCCCCAGGTATTTGAAGTCGGCGCTGAAGTGCTACAGGCATTTTTACAAACCGCACAAAATGAACAGCATCAGCAGTCTGTAAGAGAAGCCTTTAAAGCCGTTGACGGCAGTGCGGATAAATATCTTGCCGACCTCTACGCCCTGGCGCGCGCTGAATTAGCCGCTTCCGGTGTATCTGAGGTCTATGGCGGTAAATACTGCAGTTACTCTGATAGTGAACGCTTTTACTCCTTTCGGCGCGAGTCAAAAACCGGCCGCAACGCCTCGCTGATTTGGCTGCAGAGTTAAGCTGTAACAGCGCTTTCATATTCCTTGTATTTTCCCTGTTTAAACACTTGATAACAGTAGGGTGTTCCATTAGAATTGCCGCCCTCTCGCAGGGGCTATTGGCTCCAGGATAGCAAGCGACGGAATTTGGCCTCTACGTACCGTGTGGCCACCATAAATTTGGAGCAGAACATGTACGCAGTAATCAAAAGTGGCGGAAAGCAGCATCGAGTTGTCGAGGGTGAGACCTTACTACTGGAGAAGCTTGATCTGGCGACTGGTGATAATATCGATTTTGAAGAAGTCTTGATGGTTGGCGAAGGTGCTGAAGTCAAGATTGGTGCACCTCATGTAGAGGGCAGTAAAGTGAGCGCTGAGATTATCTCTCACGGTCGTGGTGATAAAGTGAATATCATTAAATTCCGTCGTCGCAAGCACTCGCGCACCCAACAGGGCCACAGACAGTGGTATACAGAAGTTAAGATTACTGGCATCAACGCCGGATAATTCTAAGAGGATATAGCAATGGCTCACAAGAAAGCTGGTGGTAGTACTAAGAACGGTCGCGATTCAGAAAGTAAACGCCTTGGTGTCAAGGTGTACGGCGGCCAGGAAATCAATGCAGGCAGCATTATTGTTCGTCAGCGTGGAACCAAATTCCACCCAGGCAACAACGTCGGTATGGGTAAAGATCACACATTGTTCGCCACCTCTGAAGGTGTTGTACAGTTCGTGACTAAAGGCCCGTTAAACCGCAAGTATGCAGAAGTGGTATCCGCGTAACCTATACCCCTTCAGTTTAAAAAGCCCCTACGCGGGGCTTTTTTTATGGGCGGCTTTTTTTGGCTGAGCACTTTTTGGCTGAGCACTTATTGGCCGAGCACTTATTGGCCGAGCACTTATTGGCCGAGCACTGTTTCAAAATAGTCATTTCGCCGCCGAAATGACACAACCCACTGGCAACTGTAAACTGATCCTATGAAATTCGTCGACGAAGCAACAATTAAAGTTCAGGCAGGCAAAGGCGGCAACGGCTGCATGAGCTTTCGCCGTGAAAAATATATCCCCAAAGGCGGCCCAGATGGTGGCGACGGCGGTGATGGCGGCAGTGTATTTCTGATTGGCACAGAAGGCTTGAACACGCTTATCGACTTTCGCTTTACGCGCAACTTTAGAGCCGAAAATGGCGAGCAGGGGCGTGGCTCTGACTGCACCGGTGCCGGTGGCGAAGACCTGATATTAAATGTACCCGTAGGCACCACCGTGCTAGATGCCGAGACCGGGGACGTGCTTGGCGACCTCACAGAACTTGGGCAAACCCTTAAGGTTGCCCAGGGCGGCTTTCACGGACTTGGCAATACGCGCTTTAAATCCAGTGTCAATCGCGCACCGCGCCAGACATCACCCGGCAGTGAAGGTGAACTACGCGAGATCAAGCTAGAGCTTAAAGTCCTCGCTGATGTCGGCTTGCTGGGTCTGCCTAACGCTGGCAAATCTACCTTTATCCGCTCTGTGTCAGCAGCGCGCCCCAAGGTAGCCAACTATCCCTTTACCACCCTGGTGCCAAACCTCGGTGTGGTGGGTATGAGTGGCGATAAAAGTTTTGTGGTTGCAGATATTCCCGGCCTGATTGAAGGCGCCTCAGAAGGTGCTGGCCTGGGAATTCGTTTTCTCAAGCATTTAACTCGAACCAGATTGCTCTTACATCTGGTGGATATGATGCCCTACGATGCCACGACACCAGCACAGAATGCCCAGGTGATTGAGCAGGAACTGGCTAAATTTAGCCCGACCCTTGCCGAGGGTGATCGTTGGCTGGTACTGAATAAAACCGACCTGCTGCCAGACGATGAAGTTGAAGACGCCTGTAAAGAGGTTGTTGAGCAGCTTAACTGGCAGGGCCCAGTATTTGTTATCTCGGCGATTTCCGGGCAGGGTACCAAAGCCCTCTGCGCCGCGATCATGGACTATATTGATGGCCATCGCGACCGTGAGAACGTAGACCCAACACTGCTTGAAGCAGTGGAAGCGCACCGACTACAGATACAGGCGGAAGCCCGCGAGCGCATTGAAGAGCTCGCCGAAGCGCGGCGTTTAGCACGCCTTCGCGGCAAGCAAATTGATGGCGAAGAATTCGACGAAGATTTTGATGATGAAGACGACGATGACGAAGATGGTGGCGTCGAAGTGGTCTACGCAGAGTAAATACGTATGACTAGAACAATTGCAAAAGACGCTAACCGTCTAGTGATAAAAATCGGCAGTGCACTGCTGACCAATAATGGCGCCGGTCTCGACCGCACCGCCATCGACGGCTGGGTCGAACAAATTAACCAATTGTTAGTGCAGGGCAAAGAAATTGTCCTAGTCTCCTCTGGCTCAGTTGCCGAAGGCATAGTGCGCCTGGGTTGGAAAACCCGCCCCGAGACAATTCACGAACTGCAGGCCGCAGCGGCCGTCGGTCAGATGGGCCTGATTCAAACCTACGAAAGCAGCTTTCAGCGCTTCGATCGTTTAACCGCGCAGATTCTCCTCGATCACGATGACCTGGCCAACCGCCAGCGTTATCTCAATGCCCGCAGCGCCCTGCAGGCATTAATTAACCTAAATGTTATCCCTATAGTGAATGAAAATGACACTGTAGTAACCGATGAAATACGCTTTGGTGACAACGACAGTCTGGCGGCACTGGTAGCCAATTTAATCGATGCCGATCTGCTGGTTATCCTCACCGACAAGGATGGTCTCTACACTGCCAATCCCGATCAGGATGCCAGTGCCACATTGATCTCTGAAGCTATGGCCAACGATGTCAGTCTCGATGCGCTTGCCGGTGACAGCAGCAGCGGTCTAGGTCGTGGTGGCATGGTCACCAAACTGCAGGCAGCAAGACTAGCCGAGCGCTCCGGTTGCAGTACGGTGATTGTCGGTGGACGCAATAATAATATTCTCGGTGCAGTCGCCGCTGGCGACAATGTCGGTACCATGCTCAGCGCCAGTCAGCAGCCCCTTGCTGCCCGCAAGCAATGGTTGGCTGGCCATCTTCAGGTAAAGGGTCAGTTGCAGTTGGATGCCGGTGCCGTCAAGGTATTGACCGGTCAGGGACGCAGCCTTCTAGCCGTGGGTGTCACTGAGGTGTCAGGTCAGTTTACCCGCGGTGACCTGGTTAGCTGTGTTGACTCGCAGGGGCGTGAGATCGCTCGCGGGCTGGTTAACTACAGTTCCGATGAAGCAGTTCGTATTAAGGGTCAGGGCACCGAGGCCATCGCCGGCATACTCGGCTACCTTGAAGATGATGAGCTGATTCACCGCGATAATATGGTTATCAATAGCTAGAGCTTCCTAAAACCTCTAGAAGCTCCAATCAGTTGTTATTTCTATTTTGTGTCAGCGCCGGAATGTGTAGAATAAGCGGTTAGGAATCGCGGTCGACACTGGCCCGTAGCAATGAGTCCAAAACCATTAGTCCAATGGGGTGGACCAACTATAAATAGAAAGACTACCTATGCGGCTTAAATCGATAAAACTGGCTGGATTCAAATCCTTCGTTGATCCGACAACAGTCAACTTCCCAAGCAACCTCGCAGCAGTTGTAGGCCCGAATGGCTGCGGCAAGTCGAATATTATCGACGCCGTGCGCTGGGTTATGGGTGAAACCTCCGCGAAAAACCTGCGTGGCGAGTCCATGTCAGACGTTATCTTTAACGGCTCTGGCGGGCGCAAGCCAGTGGGTCAGGCCTCTATCGAACTGATCTTTGATAACTCCGAAGGCAGAATTGTCGGCGAGTACGCCTCCTATTCCGAAATCGGCATCAAGCGCAAAGTTACCCGAGACGGGCAGTCCAACTACTACCTAAATGGCAGCAAGTGTCGCCGTCGCGATATTACCGATATCTTCCTCGGCACCGGCCTTGGACCGCGCAGCTATGCGATTATTGAGCAGGGCATGATCTCGCGGCTGATTGAAGCGCGCCCCGATGAACTGCGTATCTATATTGAAGAAGCTGCCGGCATCTCGAAATACAAAGAGCGTCGCCGCGAAACCGAAAATCGCATGCGCCGCACCATGGAAAACCTCGAGCGTCTCACTGATATTCGCGATGAGCTGGGTCGCCAGCTTAGCCGCCTTGAGCGCCAGGCAAAATCCGCAGAAAAATACTCTGAATACAAAAAAGAAGAGCGTCAATTCTCCGCTGAATTACTGGCTTTAAAGTGGCGCGGTTACGACCAGTCGGCTTCTCAACAAAAGCAGCTGATTGGCGAGCTGGAAATTGATCAGGAAAAAATTCTTACCCAACGCAGCGCTTGCGACACCGCGATTGAAAAGCTGCGTACACAGTCAACCGATCTCGGCGATACCTTTAATGAAGTGCAGGCGCGCTTTTACAAAGTGGGTGGCGATGTAGCGCGTATTGAGCAGGCCATCGAGCACGCCCAGCAGCGCGCCTCGGAACTGCATAAAGACCTCGAGCAGACCGAGCGCAACTTTACCGAATCTGAACAGCATCTAAATACCGATATTGAAAAAGCCGCTGGCTGGCAAGCGGAGTTCGATGAGCTGGCACCAGCGTTGGAGAAAGCCCGCGAAGCCGAAGCGATTTCCACCCAGGCACTGCAGTCTGCGGAAGAGGCGATGAACCAGTGGCAGCAGACCTGGGACGAGTTTAACCAGCAGTCTGCGGCACCGCGCCAACAGGCCGAAGTTCAACAGTCGCGAATTCAGCATCTCGAACAATTACTGCGTCGACTGACCGAGCGTCACGAAAGCCTTGCCACAGAAGCCAGCAGTTTTCAGGCCAGCCCGGCCGAAGAAGAGATGGCCGCAATTCAGGATCAGCTCAATGATGCAGAAGTAGCGCGCAAATCTATCGACACTCAGCGACAGGACAACAGTCAGGAAATTGAAGCAGCGCGCAGCAGCGCAAAAGAATTAAGCACAGCCCTTGATCAGGCACGCAGCCGTCAGCAGACCCTTGAAGGCCGCAGAGCCTCTCTGGAAGCACTGCAGCAAGCGGCGATGGGTGATGATGCCGAAAAGCAGTGGCTCGAGTCCAAAGGCCTCGGTGCCAACGCCCGCCTAGCCGATTCGGTCAAGCCAGATGAAGGTTGGGAAGTTGCCGCAGAAACTGTGCTGGGCAGCTATCTACAAGCCGTCGCCGTCGATGATATCGCGGCCAATATTGGCCTGCTCGATGACTTTAAGAAAGGTGAGCTGCTCTTAATTGGTAAAGGCAGTGACGCAGCACAGGCTTCTGGAAACAAGGCTAAATTACTTAGCGAGTTGATCTCTGGTGATGCAGCTCGCGGTCTGATCAATAATATTTATGCCGCAGAGAGCCTCTCTGATGCACTGGCCCTGCAGCCGTCCCTGTCAGCGATCGAGTCGGTAGTTACCCGCGATGGTATCTGGCTCGGCAATAACTGGTTGCGCGTTGCCCGTGACAAAGATGCCACTGCCGGTGTTCTTAAACGCAAGCAAGAACTAGAAACAATTGGTAATCAAAAGCAAGAGATTGAAACCCAGGTAAGCGAACTGGAAACCCAGCGCCAGGCCAATGAAAACCAGCTGCAGGCACTGGAGACCAGGCGCCAGGAAATTGCCGCCAGTATTGCCCAGCAACAGAGCAGCTACGCTGATCTGCGCTCCAAGCTAAGTGGTTTCCAGGTTCAGATCGAACAGCTTAAAGCGCGTAAAGAGCGCGCCGAGAAAGAACTTGCCGAGGTTCAGCAGCAGCAGAGCAGCGAGCAGGAAAATCTCGCCACCGCGCGCCAGGTATTGCAGCAGGCGATTGAAAAGATGGATGCCGATACCCAGCAGCGTGAACAGTTAGTCGCCCAGCGCGATCAGTTCCGTGAGCAGCTGGATAGCAGCCGCCAGAGCGCACGCCAGGACCGCGATAAGCGCCATGACCTGGCCGTCCGCGAAGGCTCGTTGACCACCCAGTTAACCTCTATTCTTGAAGGTATCGAGCGCCTTAAGGTTCAGGTAGCCAGACTTCAGGAACGTCGTGCACAGCTGCGCGAAGCCTTTAATATCAAAGATGATCCCACCGACAAGTACAAAGTTGAGCTAGAAGAAAAGCTCGAGTTACGACTGGCCATAGATGCCGAGCTCGGCGCAGCCAGAACCGCTCTTGAATCAGTGGATCACCAGATGCGCGAGCAGGAAAAACTCCGCGGCGAATTGGAAAATCAACTTCAGGTCGTGCGTAGCAAGTTGGAAAAACAGCGTATTGCCGCCCAGGAAATAAGTACCCTCAGCCGCACTATCGAAGAGCAGATCACTGAAAAGCAGGGCGACCTTGAAACCTTGCTAGAAAACCTTGCCGAAGATGCCGAGATGGTCGACTGGGAAGAGCAGCTGCAGTTGATCGCCAATCGCATCCAGCGACTCGGACCGATTAACCTCGCCGCGATCGACGAATACAAAATTGAATCTGAGCGCAAAGATTACCTGGACGCACAGAATGCAGAGCTTGAAGAAGCACTGAATACATTGAAGACCGCAATCCAAAAGATTGATCGTGAAACACGCACCCGCTTTAAAGAAACCTTTGAGCTGGTCAATAAGCATATTCAGGAACTGTTCCCGAAACTCTTTGGTGGCGGCCACGCCTACCTCGAGATGACCGGCGAAGATCTGCTGGATACAGGTGTCACTCTGATGGCCAGGCCACCGGGTAAAAAGAACGCTTCTATCCAGTTGCTCTCCGGTGGTGAAAAAGCCCTGACAGCGATTGCCATGGTATTTGCTATATTTAGGCTAAATCCGGCACCATTCTGTATGCTCGACGAGGTCGATGCACCTCTGGATGATGCCAATGTGGGTCGCTACGCGAATATGGTTAAAGAGATGTCTGAGCATGTGCAGTTTATCTTTATTACCCACAATAAGATTTCCATGGAAGTCGCCAATCAGTTGATGGGTGTGACCATGCACGAGCCGGGCGTATCCCGTCTGGTAACTGTAGATGTCAATCAGGCCGCAGAACTGGCGGATGCCTGATAAGAATTTACAGTCAGTATTAACCAAGATTGTGCAGGGAAGAAAAGATAAGGTGAGTTTGGCAGGAGCCACTCTCGATAATAATAAAAGTGATAAATAGCTGAGTATTTAGCCTTTATGGATTTAATTGGCCCAAGAGAAGTTTTAATCGCTGTAGGCTTGCTGGTTTTTCTGGCGATCTTACTGGACGGTGCGCGGCGTATTAAACATCATCGATATGACAATCTGCATATGTCCTCACGCAAGCTGCAGAAATCTTCAAAAGCCGATGGCGAAGAAGAGGATGATGATCTTTTTAATGCCAGCCAGTTTCCCTCTGGTGGTGGTCGCGTTGTCGGTATCAGAGATGAAGATGATATTCAGCAGGTCGAAGAAAACCTGCGTCGCGCCCTCGATAACAAGCCGGACTTTGGTCTTAACCAGCCCCGTCAGGAACAGTTTGATTTAAACGACACTCCGGAATCTACAGAAACCCCGGAACAGCAGCCCGAGCGCCCCAATAACCAGACCATGCAACAGCAGATACTGGTAATGCATCTAATGGCCCCCAAAGGCGAGATGCTCAGCGGTCATAATCTTCAGGAAGCCGCGTTAAAAGTAGGCTTTCGCTACGGCGAGCTAAAAATATTTCAGCGTCATCTCAATGAAGATGGCTCTGGCGAAGTGCTGTTCAGCATGGCCAATCTGGTCAACCCTGGCACCTTTGATCTAAATACCATCGACGAAATGACAACACCTGGTGTAACCCTGTTTATGGCACTGGACGATCTCGAAGACCCAGTTGCGGCCTTTAATGTGATGGTTGAATCCGTGGATACTCTAGTTGAGGCGCTGGACTTAAGTGTTCTCGATGAAACCCGCAGCTCCATGACTCGTCAGACAATTGATCATTACCGACAGCGTGCCAAGGATATTTCTATTCGACGCTCCCAAGGTCATTGATTTAACAGGCCACTGATTAAAGGTCTCTGACTAAATGTATTAAAAGGTCTTTTTAAAGGTCTCGTAAATGACAGAAAATCCCGAGCAAGTTCTCAGCGAATATGAACAGCTCAAGGACGAGTTAAATCAGCACAACCACCGCTACTATGTCCAAGACGACCCGACTGTTCCCGACAGCGAATACGACCGTCTTATGCGTCGACTGCAGGAGATTGAGCAGCAGTTTCCGCAACTAGTCAGCGATGATTCACCCAGCCAGCGCGTCGGTGGTGAAGCCCTGCAATCCTTTACCCAGGTCACTCATGCCGTGGCCATGTTATCCCTTGAAAATGCCTTTAACGGTGAAGAGTTAGAGGCCTTTGATAAACGTATTAAAGACCGTCTTAACCTTAAAGAAGACCAGCAGATTGAATATGCCTGCGAGCCAAAACTCGACGGCGTCGCCGTTAGCCTGCTCTATGAAAATGGCTTGCTGGTTCGCGCAGCCACTCGCGGTGACGGCAAGGTCGGCGAAGATATCACCGCCAATGTGCGTACCATCAAAAGTATTCCTCTGAGATTAACTGGTCAGGGAATTCCCGAATTACTCGAAGTTCGCGGTGAGATCTATCTGCCCCGCGCCGGCTTTGAAAAGATTAATGCCAGCGCCATAGCCGCCGGTGATAAAGCCTTTGTCAATCCACGCAATGCCGCCGCCGGTAGCCTGCGCCAGCTGGATTCAAAAATCACCGCCAGCCGACCACTGGAAATGTGTGCCTACAGCGTCGGGCAGTTTCAGGGCGGGGCAACACCAGACAGCCATATGCATATGCTTGAAGCACTGGGTGAATGGGGCTTTAAGATCAATCGTTATGTCGAAACTGTGCAGGGTATCGCCGCCTGCGAAAACTACTACGACCAGATGCAAGAGCGTCGCGACCAGTTGCCCTACGATATCGACGGCATTGTCTACAAGGTCAATGACCTGCAACTGCAGCAGCGCCTCGGCTTTGTCGCCAAAGCGCCGCGTTGGGCTATCGCACGCAAATTTCCCGCCCAGGAGGAGATGACAATACTCCAGGATGTCGAATTCCAAGTAGGTAGAACCGGTGCTATCACCCCGGTGGCAAAACTTAAGCCAGTCTTTGTCGGCGGTGTCACAGTCAGCAATGCCACCCTGCATAATGGTGATGAAATTCAACGTCTCGGCGTTCGAATAGGCGACACAGTGATTATTCGTCGCGCTGGTGATGTGATTCCCCAGATTGCCAAAGTGGTTCTGGAAAAGCGTCCAGCCGATGCCCGACCCATAGTCTTTCCGGAAAACTGTCCGGTCTGTCAGTCGCCGGTAAGGCGAGTCGAAGGTGAAGCCGTAGCACGCTGTTCCGGCGGACTTTTTTGCGCCGCCCAGAGCAAACAGGCCATCAAACATTACGCCTCGCGCAAAGCCATGGATATAGATGGCCTCGGCGATAAGCTGGTCGACTTGTTAGTAGATCAAGGGCTGATTTATTCGGTCGCCGATCTCTATGAACTGGGTATGGATAAAATTTCCGGCCTTGAGCGCATGGGTGAAAAATCTGCCGCCAACCTGATTGAGTCCATCGAAAACAGCAAGCAGACGACCTTGGCAAAATTCCTATTCTCGCTGGGTATCCGCGAAGTAGGGGAGGCGACTGGCCAGACCTTAGCGAAAAACTTTGGCAGTCTCGAAACAATAATCGATGCTGATCAAGAAGCCCTGCTGGAAGTTGATGATGTCGGCCCGGTGGTCGCCTATTATATTCGTGATTTTTTCCGCAACCCCGACAACTTGTCTATTATTAGCGCATTGCGTGAGTTTGGCGTTCGCTGGGACGATATAGATATCACCGCTCAGGACTCGCAGCCGCTAAAAGGCCAGACTTGGGTGTTGACCGGCGCCATGGAAATAATGAGCCGCGCAGAGGCCAAAGATAAGCTTCAAGATTTGGGTGCCAAGGTAGCCGGCAGTGTCTCCGCCAAAACCACACAACTGGTCGCCGGCCCCGGAGCTGGATCAAAATTAACCAAAGCCCAGAGCCTGGAAATTCCAGTGATGGATGAAGCGCAATTTGTGGAGTTTTTAGCGGATTTATAGGATAGGCTCTGTGCCTATTAAAGGATTTTAGACAGACAGGGAGAAGATAATGAATACTGATATTCGCAGTGAGTCCGTTGTTTACGGCTGCATCAAAAATATAGCCGCCGAAGAGGTCGCCTTTCATCGGCGCCACAATCGCGATGCCATGGAACAGCTGCCCTCCGCAGAGTCCTGGAGCCTGGTCAACCGGGAAATGTTTTCAGTACCGAAACAGCAGGCAACAGATATCAGCCTGATGACCGAAGTGATGCACTTTGGCGCATCCTACCAAGGTGTTGAGCACGAGTGGAACTATTGGCTTGAACAGTTTGAGTCGCTGCTGCGTAAAATGTACTGGGTTAGCGCAACCGTGCATCTAGAGACAGAGATGTCCGGTCTACACTCCTTTGTTTTTGCCACCGATGGTGCCGCCCACGAGCCCGATCAGTCGGATATTCAAATCCGCTGCGAATGGGTAAAGGACGCTGGATAATACTGTTGTTTAGCGTAATAAATAAGTTAATCGAGGAATCAGCTTTTGAAAAAGGCCGCTACAAAAAAAGCCATCCGGCAGCGCTCCGCATGGCTCGCGTCGATGTTTGGCTGTGCTGCCTTTTTGCTGATGGCAGTCAAACTTTATAATGTCTCAGTCAGCTCACTGCTGAGCAATCTGCTCACCGCGCTGCTGGTTTTGGGAATTATTATTGCCGCTGCCGCCAGCTTGGTCTGGCTAAAAAATTCAATACGTAAGTGGCGCAAATAGGTGGCAGCACAGGAATTTCATTTTCGGCATTTTCTGGCAACTATCGGCACTAGCAACCTGGCCATGGGGCTGCACACGGTTCTCTATCCCTGGTTAGTAGTCGGCGTGTTGGAGCTATCACCCAGCCGTCTCGGTCTCGCTCAACTCGCGGTACTGCTGCCCAATCTGCTATTTATTCTACCCGGCGGAGTTATCTCCGATCGCCGTCATCGCGGCTCCTGGTTGTCGTTACTCTATCTGCTCTACAGTCTGCCAATTGCCATTCTGATTGGTGCCGCCCTTTCCGGAGAGCTGACCTTTTCCCTGCTGCTGATGTTTGGCATGGTCTTTGGAAGTATCTCGGCATTTGTCCAGCCGGCCCGGGAAAGCCTGCTTGGCTATGCCTCTCAGGACCTTATGCATCAGGCCGTAGCCAAGGTAGTGATGGTGCAGTTTATTGCCCAGGGTATTGGTTTTGTTATCGCCGGTCAGCTGGAGACTATAGGCCTGACCGCATTGCTTATTGTGCAGATGTTAATGTTTGCCCTTAGCTCAATACTAATTAAACGCAGTCATCCACAGCGAGTGATTGAAACGGATATTGCCGACCCTCAAGTTGAGAAAGTAGAGCCAAAGCGCGAAACATTGCAGGAGCTGCGCGCCGGCTTTGCCCTGTTCCTAACCGATAAAGCATTGCTGCATCTATTGCTGATAGTTACCGCCACCGGTTTTCTCGCCTTTGGTGTCTACCTAGTTGGTATGCCACTATTGGCCAGAGAGGCCTATCAGGGTGGGGCGGGGCTCTATGCAATATTACAGGTGACCTTCACCATGGGTATTGTGCTGGCTAATTTTGTTGTCAGTCGTCAGAAACACGCTTTTAAGCGACCGGGCCGCCTAATGATTATCAGCTTTCTCGGTCGCGGAGGACTGCTCGCGGCCGTCGCCCTAATGCCCAACTTCTGGATACTCTTTCCGGTGATCTTTGCCTGGGGTGCCTTCTCGGGAATGTCAATGACATTGGGACGCACCATTCTCCACAACCAGGTTCCCCACTCCCATCGATCCCGCGCTGCATCGGTCTATCAGCTCTGCCTATTTGCCGGAGCACCTCTGGGTGCCTGGGCCTGTGGTGTAGCCATAGAACAAGTGGGATTGGCGCAGACCTTTACGGCTATTGCCGGGCTGACGCTGGTCGTCTCAGTGATTGCGACAATGTCGCCACTATGGGCTTTAAAGGCGACTAATAATTAGAGCGGCTAAAGGCTTTTAAAAGCAATTAAAGCCGCAGTAACCGCCACATTTAGCGACTCCACACCATTGGCCATAGGAATGCCCACACGGTGATCGCTGAGTGCCGCAATCTCTTTGCTAACCCCCTCAGTCTCATTGCCCAACACATAGATGACCGGCGCTGTCGGCTTAAACTCCGTAAGGGGTGTGGCCTGATGGGAGGAGAGGGTGCAGATTTCAAAGCCTTTCTGTTTAAACTCTTTTAGAGTACGGGCGAGAGAATCACAGCGCAGAATATTCCCCTTAAACACTGTACCGGCACTGGCCTTGATCACCAGAGGGCCAATATCTGCACAGCCTTTACTTGGCAGCAGTAAACCATGGGCGGGACTGGCGGTAACGCTGCGAATAATCATGCCCAGGTTCTGTGGATTGGTAACACCATCCAGGGCAATTAATGGCCGCTGGGATATCTCGGGCAACTGTTCCAATGCCTGCTCGTAGGGCTCATAGCCCTGGCAGTGAATATCACAGGCAACGCCCTGATCCTGTTTGCTATTGCGCGAGATTCGCGCCAGTTGCTCGCGGCTGTGATAGCAGATTTCGATATTGCGCTGGCTTGCCAAGGTTTTAATCTGCTCGACAATACCGCCGCCACGATTGGACTCGGCAAGATGCAGGCGAAAAATTTCCAGGCTGTTATCCGAGAGTATTTCCAACACCGGCTTGCGTCCATAGACGGTGATTAGACGATTGAAAAATGATTTTTTGGCCAAGTATTCTGGGCTGTCAGTTTGGTTGGTCATTTTTCATCCGCTGCTTATTGGGTTTAGGTTGGCAATTGCGTCAGGGGTTGTCGGGCTACTAGCTGAGTAATGCCTTATAAGCTTGCACAGCCTTTGGCATACCCATCGCCAGAGAGTCGACGGTAAAGGCATGACCAATAGAAACTTCCAGCAGGTTGGGAATACTGGCAAATTTGGCCAGGTTATCCAGATTGAGATCATGGCCTGCATTGACCCCCATTCCCAGGCTAGTCGCCAGGTCAGCGGCGGCAAAATGATCCTGAAAAATAGACTCCAGTCGGTCAGTGCCCCAAGCGGCAGCATAGGGACCAGTATAGAGTTCGATACGATCTGCACCGACCTGTTTAGCCAGTTTAATCTGTTCAAGATCTGGGTCCATAAACAGGCTGACGCGCATTCCCAAATCATGCAGTTGTTGGATAATCGGGCGTAGCTGTTCTCCGGAACTGTGCAGATCAAAACCGTGATCAGAGGTCAGTTGATCATCCCCATCTGGCACCAATGTGCACTGGTCTGGACTGGTCTCTTCCACTAATTCAATAAAGCCGGGATAGCTGCCAACTGCAGGTGCAAAAGGATTGCCTTCAATATTAAATTCAACGGTATCAATTGGCTTAACTAAGGCCGCCAATCGACGAACATCATCCGGGCGGATATGGCGTTGGTCTGGACGCGGGTGAACAGTAATGCCATCGGCACCATTGGCAATACAGACCTTGGCATGCTCGACAACATCCGGGTAATTACCCTCACGAGAATTACGGATCAGTGCGACTTTGTTGAGATTAATACTGAGTGCAGTCATATTAATTATCTACTTAGGGGAACTGGCATTTCATAGGCCGGTTCAGGCGGTTTAGGTTCCGGCAGAGCTTTCCAGACTTTTGGGTTTAGCAGCCGCGCTTTAAGAATGCGAATCGGCGTTACCGGCACATCCTGGTAGATACCCATCGAACGCACCTCGACAGCTGCTATACCATCGACAACATTCATTCCCGAAACCACCGAACCAAATACTGTATAGCCCGGTCTTGAAGCAGTGGCATCGAGGCGCCTATTATTTTTCTGGTTAATAAAAAACTGTGCCTTGGCGCTGTCCGGATCGGCAATACGCGCCATAGCAATACTACCGCGACTATTGCTCAAGCCATTATGGGATTCATTAACAATCGGCTCGCGACCGGATTCACGGAAACTCATATCAAAAGTATGGCCGCCGCTCTGGATCATAAAACCCTTGATCACCCGATGAAAGATAAGGCCGTCGTAATGGTAGTTGTTGGTGTTTTTAATAAAGTTATCGACGCTGATAGGGGCTTTATCTGCGTATAGCTCAAGAACAATATCACCCATCTCGGTGGACAGTTTTACTCTTGGATTTTCAGTAGGGTGCTTTACAGTAGCGGGCTTTTCAAGAACAGCCTTTGCAGTCTTAACGTCCTCGACAAATGCTTTGGAGCTGAGCAGCAACGAACCGGCTATTAATACACAGAGTAAGACAACAGATTTTTTCATTACCGCTCCATTAACTATTCTTTCAAGACTTTACTGCCGCACTCTATTACCAGGCTCTATTGCCACTCTGAAAACCGCTTTCGACCCCGTAGCTTGGGAATCAGGATAACGAGGATAGCACCTAAAAATACCGTTAAACCGCCATATAAAAATGACTCATTGCGCTTATCTTTCTGCAGATCATCAACATTGGCTTTTAAGGCATCGTTTTCACGCTGCAGCATATGATTATTTTTAACCAGCTGTTCGTTCTGCTGGTTAAGGGCAATGGCATCCGATGAAATCGTTCTGATTTCTGCCAGCTCGCGAGTCACAGTTTCATGGTCACCCAGTGAGCTGTCCAACTGATCTCGCAGTGCTTTTGATTCAGCGCGCAACTCCTGGAAGTCTCTATCCAGCACATTGTTACGCTTTTGAAGTGCAGCCAGTTCTTTTTGCTGCTGATTCAGTTTTATACGCGCGATCGGCTCGTCAACCAAATACTGAGCTTCCATCCAACCCTCAGTGCCTCTTGCGGTGATCAGGTGGCCCCAGCCATCGACCACTTCCAGCAGACGCATCTTACTGCCGGTTTTAATTCCCCGGTGAACGATGGTGCACCTTGAGCAGGGCGACTCGCGCAGTGGCACAAGAAACTCATCAGTAACGTAAACAGTCTTTTCCTGTGGATAGACCTTTGCTGTAGCTGTTTCGTCTACAGATTCCTCAGCAAAAGCAGTGATGCCAAGTGAAAGTACGAAAACAGAGATTGCCAAAAATAGATATTTCATGATTTTTAAAGACGATAAGTTTTAGAAGCGTGGATAATACTCTGATCGGCGGCAAATGATAACCACTTGCCGCCTAAACCAGGGTTCAGGGAAGAACTTTCTTAAATGGTTTCACGGTAACCTGCTTATAGACACCGGCATCCATATAGGGATCTGCATCAGCCCACTGCTGGGCATCGGCCAAACTGGCAAATTCGGCGATTACCAAACTGCCCGTAAAACCAGCTTCACCGGGATCCATAGCATCGATAGCCGGGTGCGGACCAGCCACAAACAGGCGACCATCATTCTTTAATGACTGTAAACGCTCCAGATGGGCAGGACGCGCCTGCAGACGTTTATCCAAACTGTTATCCACATCTTCGCTAATAATTGCATACCACATAATTTCTACCTTAATGAGAGCCTTGCTACTTTTGTTTAATAATTTCTTCCAGAGGAATACCTGTCAGGCGCTTAATGCCCCTGAATAGATAGAACATATCGCCAATCATCACCAGCATTGCCGGCACTGCAATTACCGGAAAACTCAGCGCCGTCATCTTGCCCAGCTGCTCGTTAAATTCGATGGTTCCCGGAGCAGCCGTGAGCATATAGATGGCGAGAAAATAGTTGAGAACCGCCGAGAGTAAAAATGATCCGGCGAGAATCCAAGAGGCGTTAATCAGCAGCTGGTCAAATTCTGCCTGGCGATTATTGGCCTTTAGAGCCGCGGCTATTTTATCGGTCTCAAGAATTGAATCATTGAGCAGAAAGGTATGGATGAGAGGCTGGGAGGTTTTAAGAGAGACCAGTGTTGCCAAGCCAAACAGCAGTGGAATGCTCGCCTCTTTAATCGCGATATAGATCGCATCCAATTCCATCAGGCTGATACCGCCAGTCATAGAGACGCTGATAACACCCAGTGCAGAAAAGAAATTGATCTTGCCGCGGCTAAAGAAATCTCTAATGCCATAGATAATTGGAAAGGACAGAGCCACCACAATAGCCAGTTTGATACCCAGGTAATCGTCGCCGCTAAGCTTGGTTAGCACCAGGGTGGGTATGGCGATATTGAAGGCCAGATTTAGAAGCAGGCTTTCTTTAGGTGCTTCTTTGGGCGCACCCTCAGGTGTCTCTTTAGGTGCCTGTGGTTTCTGTTCAGGCTTTGGGCTGCTATTGGTGATTTCGTCCATAGTATCGATAGTAATCATCTGTCTAGTAAGGCGGGCATTGTAACCACTGAGTGGCGATTGTCGATATGGCGAGTTTAATAAAGTAAAAAGAGCCTTTTAATAAAGAATATTTTATTGCCAAGGCCGAATTCTTGATCTATTACTTTGATTAATAAAAAAAGGATCAAGACTTCGTTATAACTTGCTAATTTATAAGGCAAAAAGATGACAGAGCTGGAAAAGGAAGCGATTCCTAAAGCTGTAAGTAATGGATCTCAAGCTGTTCAAAAGGACGCTCAATCTGTCCTGGCGATTGGGCCAAAAATGGCCGATTTATTAGTCGCCTATTTAAATCAACTGGGTGTGGAATATGTTTTCGGTGTGCCAGGGGGTGCGATAGAGCCTCTCTATGATGCGCTGGCACGCAGCGAGAGGCAGGGTGGCGTAAGGGCCGTCGTCGCTCGTCATGAGACCGGTGCAGCATTTATGGCCGATGGCTACGCCAGGAACAGCGGTAAGTTAGGGGTCTGCTGTTCAACCACAGGCCCGGGCGCGACCAATATGATTACCGGCGTCGCATCTGCCTACGAAAATAATGTGCCGATGCTGGTAATAACCGCGCAGACGGCTATTTCAACCTTTGGTAAAGGGGCTATCCAGGACTCATCCTGCACCGGTGTCAACACCGTCGGTCTCTACCAGCACTGCAGCAGATACAACACCCTGATTTCTCATCGTGATCAATTTGAGCACAAGTTGGCCGCGGCAATTATGTCGGCACTTGGCTCACCAGCTGGACCCGCCCATATCAGCATACCGCGCGATGTAATGGCCATGCCCATATCGGTTACTGAAGCCAATTATCAGTTAAATACTCTATTGGATAAGCCTGAGTTGATTGATGATCACGCCGTAGATCAGCTTTTTTCCCAATTAAAGAAAGCCAAGAATCCCGTGTTTATTATTGGCGATGAAGCCTGTGATGCGATTGGCAGTATTCTGACGCTGGTGGTAAAGACCGGCGCTGATCTTATAGTGACCCCCCAGGGTAAAGGGCTGGTCAGTCCCTATCACCCACAGTTTAAAGGGGTCTTTGGCTT
>Ga0209196_1001267_pt1 | contig 18345 bp, 19 predicted proteins | sample COGITO_mtgs_1105_5_FD_184801 | JGI IMG/M metagenome (GOLD analysis project Ga0209196, IMG submission 184801) | Pelagic marine microbial communities from North Sea - COGITO_mtgs_110509 (SPAdes) (version 2) | ecosystem: Environmental > Aquatic > Marine > Epipelagic ... | reverse complement strand
CGTCCGCCTACTGTACTGTTTTTTTCGTAGATAGACACTGTGTGCCCCGCTTGTGCTAGATAGCAAGCTGCAGATAAGGATGAAAATCCAGAACCAATAATTTGTATTGTCTTTTTCATAGAGTTTATAAAAATAAGCAAAAGCCAATACAGTAAGGATGTGTCTAACGATTTTTTACAAATCTTTAACTAATTTTTTTATGGAGTCATAGATTTTCATTTGTTTAGGAGTTTTTTTAGGTTTGGAATCTTTAAAACGTGGTCCAATTAACCGTACCGAATTGGTGGTGTTTTCAACCACCTCAGAGTAGAGTTTTGTCAAGTAATTTTCAACGTCTCCTAAATTTGGTTTAACGGTGAAATACGAAATGTATGTAACATTGTCATATAGAGCATTGATTAGATTGAGGTCTTCAATCGGAACATTTTCTCCCAAATAAATTGTATGATATCCACGGCTAAGAAGTTCATAGTTGATAAACAACAATCCAATATCGTGAACTTCATTGAGTGGTAAAAACAATACAAATGTTTTTGTATCTGGTTTTGGGTTTGCACTTTGTAAACGCTCAATATGAATTAATACTTTTTGTCGGATATGAGTAAATAAAAAATGCTCATGTGACGGGGTGATTGTAAGTGTTTGCCATAAAAGACCGATGTCTTGTATGATAGGAATAAAGAGTTCGTAAAAAATTTCTCGAAAACTTTTTTCTTCTAACAAGCGGTTATAGGTGTTGTAAAAAAGTGCTTGATCAAAATTTAACATTGCCAGTTTAAAGGCATTAAAGGCATGTGATTCCGTATGACCTTGATATGAAATTTCTTTTACCTTTGAAGCAATTTGAAATTCATCAAGTGCCGCAATTTTAGAAATTTTATACCCATTACTGTTTAAGAAACTAATGTTCATTAGTTTCTGTAAGCTTCTTAAGTTGTAAGTTCTAATGTTTGTGTTTGTTCGTTCTGGCTCGAGAAGATTGTAACGTTTTTCCCATATACGAATGGTATGGGCTTTAATTCCAGAAAGATTTTCTAAGTCCTTTATACTAAAGGAGGTTTTGATAGTGTTCATGTTTTCATAAGATTTGGGTCAACTAAATTAACTCAAAAATTAGTATAAACAAAATATTGAACTTAAATAATCAAAAAGTGCGCACGAGAAGACTCGAACTTCCACGGGAATAATTCCCACTAGCCCCTCAAGCTAGCGCGTCTACCAATTCCGCCACGTGCGCATTATGAATGTTAAAGGTAAAAAAAAAGTTAAGAATAAACTTAACTTTTTCAGTGACCTGGCTGGGGCTCGAACCCAGGACCCTCTCCTTAAAAGGGAGATGCTCTACCAACTGAGCTACCAGGTCTCACATTTCTTCTCAATGCGGCTGCAAATATAAAGGGTTTAATTAATTATACAATGCTTTTTCAGAATATTTTTCGTTTTTTTGTTCTAGCTAATTTTAGAGGAGGTATAATCAAATTTTGATAGAAGTATGATCGTTGTTTTGCTAGGATATATGGGGTGCGGTAAGTCCACTGTTGGACAGATACTTGCAAAAAATTTAAAAACTAATTTTTTAGATTTAGACGATTATATTGAACAAAAACAAAACACTTCAATTTCTGAAATTTTTAATACTAAAGGAGAATTGTTTTTTAGAACAATAGAGTCCGATGCTGTTAAACAACTGTGTCATAATTCCGACTCCTTAGTGCTTGCATTGGGCGGCGGTACGCCTTGCTATTCCGATACCATGCAATTTTTGGTAAATCACCCAAATGTGAAGACCGTTTTTTTAAATCTTTCAATCAAAAACTTATCAGATCGTCTGATTCATGAAAAAGCAAAACGCCCTTTGATTGCTAATTTAAATGATGCAGACATTCCAGAGTTTATTGCTAAACATTTATTTGAACGTTCGTTTTATTACAATCAAGCCGAACTCATAATTCAAACAGACAACCTAAGTGTTTCTGAAATTACAGCAAGGATCAAAACTAAATTAATCTAAAACTACTTTTGTTTTTCTTCCTGAAAAGATTACAGAAACATGTTCATGAATAGAGGTCGATAAAGAAATGCCTTTAAAATCTGCCTTGACGGGATACTTCTTATGATTCCGATTGACAAGGACTGCTGTTTTAAACTGTTTTAAAGGAACATCCAAAAAATGTTTGACCCCGTATATTAAGGTCGTACCAGAATTTAATACATCATCCACGAGCACTAATGATTTATTTGTGTAGGCATCTTTTGTAAGCGAAGTGGTTATAGGGCTTGTTGGATTTTTTTTATCAATAACTACCTTACAAAGAATAGGGTTGATGTCACAGATTTCAACTAAGACAGCTTTTAGTTTTTTAGCAAACAAGTAACCATTTGATTCAATACCAGCAAGTATGACTTCTTGTTCTTCAACATTCGATTCATAAATCTGATAAGCAATTCGTTTTATCTTGTGGTTTATTTCATCGTGATTTAAAATGCAATTTTCTGTTAAGCCCATAGTGTTTATTTGTTCAAAGATAAAAAACTGTTTTTATTCTTTATTGGTTTCATTTTTATTTTCATCACTTTCTAAATACGAATCAATTTCTCGGCGGTCTTTTTTAGTTGGACGCCCTTCGCCTTTTTGACGGTAATAATCTTTTGAATATTTTAATAATTCTTGGGCTTCAAACTCAGATTTTGGCGTGGTGTCCGTTCTGTAGATATCAACCAGTTTTGCTCCCACACGACTGGGTGGAATGTCTAAAACGGTCAATTGATAGTTCATTTGATTCAAGCGTACCACTATTTTGTCCATTGGATAGACCTCTCTACTGGGCTTTACAATGGCATCATTTACTCTGATATGTCCTTTTTTACAAGCCGTTGTGGCAATATTACGGGTTTTGAAATAACGAACACACCACAAATATTTATCGATTCTCATAAAATGCTTAAAACATCGTTAATGTACTATACAAAAATAGTATAATATTGTATCTTGCGAAACTAAATGTGAACATATGAACTATAAATATAACATACTATTTATCTGCACCTTGATTATTTCAGTCATATCATGCAGTCCTGATGATGAGGGTACAATTGTATCTGTGCCCGAAAATGACCGTACAGAACAGCAAGTTATAGACAAAGATTCACTTTTGGGCTACCTCAACTCTCATTATTATAATTCTACAGAAGTCAATGCGTTGGCAAACCCTACCATAGCAGATGTGGTGATTACTGAGTTACTTGAAGGCGAAACACTGCCTTCTGATGCGACGCTTTTAATGTCGGCTGTGGAGACCAAAACAACAACTTATGAAGACGTTGAATACGACTATTATATTTTAAAAATCAATCAAGGAACAACAACTGCCCAGTCTCCTCGTTTCTGTGACAAAGTACGTGTCAAGTATGCAGGATCTCTTTTGGATGGAGAAGAATTTGAAGTAAAATCAACGCCTACCGATTTTGATTTGGCCGGATTAATTCCAGGTTGGAGTCGTGTCATGCCAGAGTTTAACGTGGGTGCTTTTACATCCAATTCAGATGGAACGGTCTCCTACGAAGGATATGGAATGGGTGTTATGTTTTTACCTTCCGGTTTAGGGTATTATGCACTCTATCAAACTTCAATTCCGTCGTATTCTAATTTAGTTTTTAAGTTTGAGTTGTTACAAACAGAAACTACCGATCACGATTCAGATAATATCCCAACCTATATGGAGGTTATTGAAGCTGATTATGATTTATATGGTAAAGATACAGATGGAGATTTAGTGGTTGATTTTGTAGATGCTGATGATGATGGCGATGGAACAGCCACTTCTGATGAGGTTGGTGTAGAAGTTTATATAGCAGACACAAGAGTTGATCTTCAAGCAATTCTAGATGCACTTGTATTGGACTCTAATCAGCTGATATCTCCAATTAAGCAACGATCCAATCGGAATGATTATACCGCAAATGTTATCACAATTTTAGATAATAACGGCAATGGAATTCCTAATTATTTAGATGATACAGAATCCGAAAGAATAGAATAAAACAAGTTATAGCATAAAAAAAGAGTCGCAATTGCGACTCTTTTTTGGTTTAAACAAATATGTGATCTGCTTACTTTCGTTTCATAACTTTCAATGCTTTCGCAACAATAGTATCGCTATTAAGACCGTATTTTTCCATGAGTTGAGCAGGGGTTCCAGACTCTCCAAACGTGTCATTAGTTGCGACAAACTCTTGAGGTGTTGGATGGTGAAGTGCTAAGACTCGCGCCACACTTTCTCCCAAACCTCCAAGATGGTTGTGCTCTTCAGCAGTTACAATACAGCCTGTTTTTGCAACAGAATCAAGGATTGCTTTATCATCCAAAGGTTTAATGGTGTGAATATTGATAACCTCTGCAGAAATTCCTTGTGCATGCAATACTTTGGCAGCTTCAAGTGCTTCCCAAACAAGATGACCTGTCGCAACAATAGTTACATCCGATCCTTCTTGAAGTTGAATGGCTTTCCCAATTTCAAAGACTTGATCTTCTGGGGTGAATACAGGAACTGCTGGCCTTCCAAATCTTAAATATACAGGCCCTTCATGATCTGCAATGGCAATCGTCGCTGCCTTGGTTTGGTTGTAATCACACGTATTAATAACGACCATACCCGGGAGCATTTTCATCAATCCAATATCTTCCAAAATTTGGTGCGTAGCCCCATCTTCTCCTAAAGTTAATCCAGCGTGAGATGCACAAATTTTTACATTCTTATCAGAATAGGCAATCGACTGTCTGATTTGATCGTAAACACGTCCCGTAGAAAAATTAGCAAAGGTACCTGTAAAAGGAATTTTACCGCCAATAGTCAAGCCAGCAGCAATAGACATCATGTTGGCTTCGGCAATTCCAATTTGAAAAAAACGTTCTGGGTTTTCTTCAATAAATTGATTCATTTTTAGAGATCCAATCAAATCTGCACAAAGTGCTACGACATTTGGGTTGGTTCTTCCGAGTTCTGTAAGACCAGCTCCAAAACCACTTCTTGTATCTTTTTTTTCTGTAAATGTATAAGTTTTCATTCTCTATTGGTTTTGAATTTAATAATCTCCTAAAGTTTCTGGATTCTGATTTAAAGCCGATTCTAACTGCGCGTCATTTGGTGCCTTTCCGTGCCATGCATGGGTATGCATCATGAAATCAACGCCATTACCCATCATGGTTTTTAAGAGAACACAAACGGGTTTTCCTTTGCCAGTAGCCGCCTTAGCTGTAGCCATCCCTTCTAATATCGATTCAATATCGTTTCCATTTTCAATTTCAATAACCGTCCAGTCAAACGCTTCAAACTTCCCTTTAATACTTCCCATAGGAAGTACATCGTCAGTAGCTCCGTCAATTTGTTTGCCGTTTAAATCTATGGTTGCAATTATATTGTCCACATTTTTTGCAGAAGCATACATGATCGCTTCCCAATTTTGACCCTCTTGTAATTCGCCATCGCCGTGAAGACTGTAGATCAAATGTGAATCCTTATTTAATTTTTTTGTTTGTGCCGCACCGATCGCAACTGAAAGTCCTTGTCCTAATGAACCAGAAGCAATTCGAACTCCAGGAAGCCCTTCATGTGTAGTGGGGTGTCCTTGTAATCTAGAGTTTAACAATCTAAATGTGTTCAGTTCTTCCACTGGAAAATACCCAGAATGTGCCAATACGCTGTAAAAAACAGGAGAGATATGACCATTTGATAGGAAAAATAAATCCTCGTCAATCCCATCCATATCAAAACCTTCTTTACGATGCATAATGTTGGTATAAAGTGCCACTAGAAATTCGGTACACCCTAAGGATCCGCCCGGATGACCAGAGTTTACTTTGTGAACCATCCGTAAAATATCTCTACGAACTTGGGTTGTTAAATCCTGTAAATTTTTGTTTGACATTGACTAGGTTTTAGATGTTAAAAAAATGATTTTCAAATATAATTTTAATTTTAAATAGATAGAGTATTTAATCTTGTATTTTTTACAATTTAACTAACAATTTATAAAAAGAATCAACGAGTGTTTAAATGTGTAATTTATTTTCTACTTTTACACTTATTTTTTGAAAAATTTCCATGCTAAAATTTATAAGACTGCAAGAATATAAAGTAATGATTTACAGGTTGTTACTTGTTTATTTTTTTTATACCGTAAGCCGTTTTTTATTCTTTATTTATAATTATTCATATTTAGAAATTGATTCCATATCCGAGTATTTAAGACTGAGTTATCACGGAATTGCGTTTGATACGACTGCAATTTTTTATTTAAATAGTTTGTTTGTGTTGTTGTCAATGTTTCCTCTTCTGATTAATACACGGAAAGGCTATCAGAAATTATTATTTTTTGTTTACTTCCTTACAAACTTGATAGGGATGGCCTTAAACTTTGTAGATTTAATTTATTATAAATTTAATTATAGTAGAACTACAGTTTCAGAATGGGATGTCATCAAACATGAAAGCAATCTCCTTCAGATGTTTGGTCGTTTTGCCGTCAGTTATTGGCATGTTTTTTTATTATTTTTTCTTGTGACCGCTTTGTGGATATTCCTTTATAAAAAAGTGAAAGTACACACAAAACCTTATGCGAAGGGCCTATTTGCTTATTTCCTTTCATCAGTGGTTTGCTTTCTTACCATGGCAACCCTTATGGTCGGTGGGATCCGAGGGGATTTTAAGTACAGTACACGTCCCATAAATTTAGTGGATGCAAATAGACATGTTTCTAAAATTCAACATGCAGACTTTGTTTTAAACACCCCTTTTGCCATTATCAGAACTTTTAATAAAGTAACATTTAAAAAAGTAGCTTATGATTTACCTAAATCAGTTGTTGACAGTTTAGCTCAACCAATTAAAACGTATCAGAAAGCTGTTCAAAAGCCTCCAAATGTTGTGGTCTTTATTACCGAAAGTTATAGTAGAGAATACATGGGTGCTTTTAATGATCCCTCAGTAATCAAAGATTATGTAAGCTACACCCCATTTTTAGATTCTTTGGCAACAAAAAGTTTGATATTTAACAATGCATATGCAAATGGAAGAAAATCCATCCACGGAATGTCTTCTGTATTGGCAGGAATTCCTTCTTTTAAAGATGCCTATACATCGTCCCCTTATGCCAATCAAGATATAGAATCGGTTGTTTCTATTTTAAATAACGAAGGCTATGACACCTCCTTTTTCCACGGAGCTCCCAATGGTTCTATGGGCTTTTTAGGATTTTCAAACATTCTAGGATTCGATCACTATTATGGTAAAACAGAATTCAATAACGATCTTTTGTTTGATGGAGTTTGGGGAATCTGGGACGCACCATTTTTTCAGTACACCAAAGAAGTTTTAGATACCAAAACAACGCCTTTTTTCTCTACAATTTTTACAGTCACTTCACACGAACCTTACATTATCCCTAAAGAATATGAAGGGGTATTTCCAAAGGGAACACTGCCAATGCATCAATGTGTAGGCTATACAGATTTTGCTTATAAACAATTTTTTGAAGCTGCCAAAAAGGAACCTTGGTTCGAAAACACCATTTTTATCATTACTGCGGATCATACAAATCAGATCCACTACAAGGAACAGTACTTAAATACCATTAATAGGTATGCCGTTCCTATTTTGATTTATAGTCCCAATGAAGAATATATAGGAGTTAATGAGGAATTGGCGCAACAAATTGATATTTACCCAACCATTTTAGACATGATTGGATACAATAAACCATTTCGAAGTTGGGGACGTAGTTTGGTGAATACCAGTGTTGACCGAATGCCCCCCTATGTCATGAATTTTAACAATCAAAATTATCAATACAGTAAGGGAAATATAATTTGTATCTTTGACGGTGAAAAAGCTATTGGTTTTTATGATATAAATGATTTAAAGTTTGAAAAAAATTTAATAGCAAACCGTACCAAAGAAATGGATGCTGTTGAGTTATCCTGTAAAGCATTTTTAAAAGATTATTTTGATAGAATTATTGATAGAAATTTATAGTTAAAATTTAATTGCGATGAAAAAAAAATTAGGCCTCTTTATTTTAAGTGTTATTGTAATAGGTGTTTCAAAATATGTATATGATGTTCACTTCAACTATAATTTTAAAGAAATTTCAGAAAACAAGGTTTATAAATCAGGAGTTATTCCACCTGAAAAAATAGCCTCATATATACAAGATTATCAGATTAACAGTGTCATTGATTTACGTTTTCCTCATACTACTGACAAGGTAAATAATCCTGAAATCCCTCAAGAACTCACTGCCGAAAAAGAAGCAGTTGAAAAGTTAGAGGGGGTAACCTATTTTAATTTAGGAACAGATCAAGTACCCACGCAAGAAACGGTCGATAAATTCCTTCATATAATGGACGATCCTTCTAATTATCCTGTACTGCTTCATTGCTATCATGGTGTAGGACGTGCACAATTATTTTCTGCCATATATAGAATAGAATATGAGGGTTGGAGTAATCAAGACGCTCGCGAAAAAACGCGCATTCTTCTAAAAGGAAGTTCGTTTGATGATGGCGCTCCAAAAGGGGAGTATCTGATCAACTACACCCCACGGCCCAAAAAATAAGAGCGTACAGAAATTTTGTATTTGGGATATAAAAACAGTTTTTATGTTCTGAAAAATGACTATTAACTATGTAATTTAAGAGTTTGAAATTTGATTTACTAAAAAAAGACCCGAATACAAAGGCGCGTGCAGCAACGATCACAACAGATCATGGAGTCATTGAAACCCCTATTTTTATGCCTGTAGGTACTGTAGGAACTGTGAAAGGTGTGCATCAACGAGAACTCAAAAATGACATCAATCCCGATGTCATTTTAGCAAATACTTACCATTTATTTCTGCGTCCTCAAATTGATATTTTAGAAAAAGCGGGAGGGCTTCACAAATTCATGAATTGGGATCGTAATATTCTAACGGATTCTGGAGGGTATCAAGTATATTCACTTTCTGCCAATCGAAAAATTAAAGAAGAAGGCGTTAAATTTAAAAGCCATATTGATGGCAGTATGCATACATTTACTCCAGAAAATGTGATGGAAATTCAGCGCAGTATAGGAGCGGATATCATCATGGCTTTTGACGAATGTACTCCTTATCCTTGTGATTATAATTATGCAAAACGATCCATGCATATGACACATCGTTGGTTGGATCGCTGTATAAATCACCTTGAGAAAACACCTCTTAAATATGATTTTAATCAAGCATTTTTTCCAATTGTTCAAGGAAGTACTTATAAAGATTTAAGACGTCAGTCTGCGGAATATATTGCAAATTCTGGCGCAGTTGGAAATGCTATTGGTGGACTTTCCGTGGGAGAGCCTGCCGAAGAAATGTATGCAATGACGGATGTTGTTTGTGAAATTCTTCCAGAAGATAAACCACGTTACCTCATGGGGGTAGGAACCCCAATTAATATCTTAGAAAACATCGCTTTAGGAGTCGATATGTTTGATTGTGTCATGCCAACACGTAATGCTAGAAATGGAATGTTGTTTACAGCTCATGGCTCTATAAATATTAAAAATCTAAAATGGAAAGATGATTTTTCGCCGATTGATCCTATGGGAATTACATTTGTAGATACAGAGTATTCTAAAGCCTATTTAAAACATTTATTCACTGTTAACGAATTATTAGGAAAACAAATCGCTACAATTCATAACTTAGGCTTCTATTTATGGCTTACTCGTGAAGCGCGAAAACATATTATAGCAGGTGATTTTGGAACTTGGAAAACAATGATGGTCAAACAAATGGATAATCGTTTATAGGCGTATGAAAATTCTAGATTGGTATATATTAAAGCGGTATTTATTTACATTTTTTATGATGTTATTGCTGTTTATTCCTATTGGGATTACCGTCAACCTTGCTGAAAAAATTGATCGTATTTTAGAAAATGAAGTTCCTTTTGAGGAGGTTGCATCTTATTATTTCGATTTCACAATTTATTTTGCAACCCTTTTGTTTCCATTATTTTTATTTCTATCAGTCATTTGGTTTACCTCTAAACTCGCAAACAATACAGAAATTGTAGCTTTTTTAAGTTCAGGAGTCTCTTTTGCACGATTTTTACGCCCTTATTTAATAGGAGCTTCAATAGTTGCCTTTCTTGCATTGATGCTAGGAATGTATTGGGCACCTATAGCTAGTAAAGGCTTTAATGAATTTACTTATAAATATTTAAGCAACAATAAAGTTGTTGAAACCCAACATATTTACCGACAAATCAATGATAACGATTACATTTATGTCAGTAATTTTGATACCAAAGCAAAGCGTGGAAATAACTTCACTCTCGAACACTTTGAAGGCAATAAGTTGGCCTATAAAATTCATGCCTCTGTAATTCGATACGTCGAAAAAGACAGTTCCTATCAATTGACAAATTACAATTTACGAACCATAGGCGAGAATGACGATCAGCTTGAATACAGTCGAAAAAAAGACACTATTTTTAGTTTCGATTTACAGGATTTAACCCCTCCAATGTATGTCGCAGAAACCTTAACCTATGGCGAGTTAATGACCTTTATTGCTCGTGAACAAGAACGCGGGTCTTCTAATATTAATCGCTACAGAGTCGTACAATATAAAAAATGGAGTTTGCCCGTATCGGTCTTTATACTTACAATTATTGCGGTAGCTGTATCTTCTGTAAAGCGTCGTGGTGGGATGGGCGTTAATTTAGCTTTTGGAGTTGTAATTGCTATGATTTACGTGTTTTTTGATAAAGTTTTTGGAGTAATGGCAGAGCAATCTGATTTTTCTCCGTTATTGGCCGTTTGGTTTCCAAATATCTTATTTGGAAGTTTAGCAATTTACCTCCTATACAATGCAAAACGATAAACTCAAAAATTATCTGCACCTTCATTTTTTGGTACTCATAGCTGGATTTACTGCTATTTTAGGGGAATTAATTTCAATCGATGCCATTCCTTTAGTTTGGTTTCGGATGTCCATTGCTGGAGTCCTAATGCTTCTGTTTATCAAGTTTAAAAAGAGGTCGCTTAAAGTACCCCTAAAAGCAGTCATCAGATTTTCAATTGCGGGGGTTCTTATTGCCTTGCATTGGATTACTTTTTTTGCCGCCATCAAAGCATCTAATATTTCTATCACTTTAGCAATGTTTTCTACGGGTGCTTTTTTTGCATCCTTAATTGAACCCCTGTTTTACAAACGCAAAATCATTGGCTATGAAATTATATTTGGAGTTATTGTCATAGCTGGAGTTGTTATAATTACACAAACCGAGTTACACTATCTTTTAGGAATTGCACTAGGAATTTCATCTGCGTTATTTGCAACCCTTTTTGCGGTTCTCAATGGTCAATTTGTAAAAAACTATAAAGCCAGTGTTATTTCATTTTATGAATTTGTAAGTGGAGTTTTGTTTACATCAATTTTTATTGCATTAACAGAAGGATTTGACACCTCATATTTTCAGCTAACAGCTTCGGATTGGACCTATCTCATTATATTAGCATCCATCTGTACTGCCTATGCTTTTATAGCTTCCATTCATGTGATGAAACACATTACTCCTTATACTTTGGTACTGACCTATAATCTAGAGCCTATTTATGGAATTTTGCTGGCAGTTATAATATTTCCACAAACAGAAACCATGCAACCGTTATTTTACCTCGGTGCCGGCCTTATAATATCTACTGTACTTCTTAATGCCGTGTTTAAAAACATCAATAAACCTAAAATCTAACCTTTGAAATCTATTAAAGTTTTATATTTGCATACTAACTAAAAAACTAATCTTGAATTTCTATGGAATATTTAGAATTTGAGTTGCCTATAAAGGAACTAGAAGATCAATTACAAAAATGTCAAATTATTGGAGAGGAAAGTGATGTAGATGTCACTGAAACTTGTATTCAGATTCAAAAGAAACTAGCAATCGCCAAAAAAGATATTTATAAAAACTTAACTCCTTGGCAGCGCGTTCAGTTGTCGAGACATCCTGACAGACCCTATACCTTAGATTATATTAACGCTATTTGTGGAGATTCATTTTTGGAGCTTCACGGGGATCGTAGCTTTAAGGACGATAAAGCTATGATTGGCGGATTGGGGAAAATTGGAGATCAAAGTTTTATGTTTATTGGTCAACAAAAAGGATATAATACTAAAATGCGTCAGTATAGAAACTTTGGAATGGCCAATCCAGAAGGCTACCGGAAAGCTTTGCGCTTGATGAAATCTGCCGAAAAATTTGGGATTCCTGTGGTGTCATTGATAGACACTCCTGGTGCTTATCCTGGATTAGAAGCTGAAGAACGCGGACAAGGGGAAGCCATCGCTCGAAATATTCTTGAAATGACACGTTTAAAAGTTCCAATCATCACCGTCATTATTGGTGAAGGTGCTTCTGGAGGTGCACTCGGAATAGGAGTAGGAGACAAAGTTTTAATGTTAGAAAACACTTGGTACTCTGTGATCTCACCAGAGTCTTGCTCTTCTATTTTATGGAGAAGTTGGGAATATAAAGAACAAGCAGCTGAAGCGTTAAAGCTAACAGCAAAAGATATGAAGCGAATGAAATTGGTGGATGAAATTGTAAAAGAACCCCTTGGTGGTGCTCACAAAGATCGTCAACAAACATTTACAACAGTTTCCAACAAGATTGTGAAATCGTATGAGGAGTTTAAAAACTTATCACCAAAAGAGCTGGTTGATAAACGCATGGAAAAGTACTCTCAAATGGGCGTCTATCAAGATTAAGTTGAAAAACTTCATCTTATAAAAACTAAGTCAAGTGTTTCGCTTGACTTTTTTAATGCTTATTAACAATATTTTGAACTTATAAACAGTTGAATTGTTGAGTATCCGTCATCAACATACTACAATTAATCCCTATATTTTAAGTACTTTCGTTACTATATATAAGTAGGATTAAAATAAAATCTCTCAGAGAATTGATTATTAAATATACATGAAGCAGCCAGCACCAGTAAAAGTTTACAAACCCGATAAAAGCTCACTCATTAGCTTGGAGAAAGGGAAAATCCCACCACAGGCCACTGACTTAGAAGAAGTTGTTCTTGGAGCGATGATGATTGATAAAAAAGGAGTTGACGAAGTAATTGATATCCTTAGTACAGATGCTTTTTATAAAGAAGCCAATCGATATATTTTTGAAGCGATTCTTCAATTATTTGAAAATAGTGAACCTGTCGATTTATTGACAGTTTCTACCCAATTACGTAAAAACTCAAAACTCGATTTAATAGGAGGGGATTTCTATCTTATTTCATTAACTCAAAAAGTATCCTCATCAGCTCATATTGAGTTTCATGCACGAATCATTTTACAAAAATTTATTCAGCGTAGTTTAATTAAAATTTCAAATGAAATTATAGAAGATGCCTTTGATGAAACCAAAGATGTTTTTGATTTATTAGACAAGGCCGAATCACGATTGTATGAAGTCACCCAAGGAAATATTAAAAAATCGACCGAAACAGCACAAGATTTAGTATTTCAAGCCAAGAAAAAAATTGAAGAAATTTCTAATAAAGAAGGACTTTCAGGAGTCCCTTCAGGATTTGATAAACTAGACAAGTTAACATCTGGATGGCAAGAAAGTGATTTAATTATCATAGCAGCACGACCTGGTATGGGTAAAACGGCCCTGACTCTGTCGATGGCACGTAATATTGCAGTAACTCAAAGTATTCCTGTCGCCTTCTTTTCATTAGAAATGTCGTCCGTTCAATTAATTACTCGTTTGATTTCTTCCGAAACTGGACTGAATTCAGAAAAATTACGTACTGGGCGTCTCGAAAAACATGAATGGGAGCAATTAAATGTAAAAGTCAAAGCCCTAGAAAAAGCACCTCTATTTATAGATGATACACCTTCCTTATCCATTTTTGATTTAAGAGCCAAAGCACGCCGTTTGGCCTCTCAAAATGGCATCAAACTAATTGTTGTAGATTATTTACAACTTATGACGGCAGGAGGTAGCCAAAAAAGTGGAAATCGTGAACAAGAAATCTCTATGATTTCCCGAAACTTGAAAGCCCTCGCAAAAGAATTAAGCATTCCCGTAATTGCCTTATCGCAATTATCCAGAGCTGTGGAAACTCGTGGTGGAAGCAAGCGTCCGTTGCTATCGGATCTGAGAGAATCCGGAGCGATTGAACAGGATGCAGATATTGTATCGTTTATTTACCGTCCAGAATATTATAAAATTGATGAATGGGATGATGAACAACACACACCTTCTGAAGGCCAAGCAGAATTTATCATTGCTAAACACCGTAATGGTGGGTTAGAGAATATTCGTTTAAAATTCATTGGACATTTAGGGAAGTTTGATAATCTCGATGATTTTGATTCGCCATTTGATACAGAATTTCATTCAAAAATGAATGCGGCTGCCAATGATGATACCTTTAAACAAGAGGATTTTAGAGTCGACCCAAGTGATGCATTTGGAGATTCTGATGATGATACGCCCTATTAAACTCTTTTAAATATTTTTTTGATTATATTTAAGGAATGAAACACTTATTACTGAGTCTTTTTTTAGTACTATCCTTTCAAATTCATGCCTCCTACATTCTTATTCCAATGGATGCTGAGAGTCAAAAAAATCATTTGAAAGCCTACGGAATTACGTATTGGACCTTAAATAAACAAGAAAATGTCAAATGGCTACTCAATTATAGAGGTGGCTCTTTTTTGTTGCCATACATAGACACTATCGAAAAAGAATGCCTTATCCGAGGGGTATCTTATGAACTCATTAGTGATGCCGAAACCCAAGCTATTCTTCAAGAAATTAGCAGTCCGAATAAAAACATGGAAGCTGTGATCCTTGAAAAAGCCCCTAAAATTGCAGTCTATTCCCCTAGTGGTAAACAACCTTGGGATGATGCTGTAACCATGGTTTTAACCTATGCAGAAATTCCTTACGAACTTATTTATGACACTGAAGTTTTGAATGATGCTTTATTACTTTATGACTGGTTGCACCTCCATCATGAGGATTTTACAGGGCAATATGGTAAATTCTACAGAGCTTACAGAAATGCAGCATGGTATATTGAACAACAAAAAACCGCTGAAAAACTTGCGAGCAGTTTAGGGTATAATAAGGTGTCTAAAGAAAAATTAGCAGTGGCTCAAAAAATTAGAGAATACGTATTGGGTGGGGGGTTTATGTTTGCCATGTGTAGTGCAACAGATAGCTTTGATATTGCTTTGGCCGCTGAATCACTTGATATATGTGAGCCGATGTTTGACGGAGATGGCAGCACTCCTAATTATCAGGCTCAATTGGATTATTCTAAAACCTTTGCTTTTAAAGATTTCATTTTGGAACGCGACCCAAAAGTCTATGAATTTTCAAGCATCGATATGACTCAAAGACGTCAAATTCCAAAAGAGTTAGATTACTTTTCGCTTATGGAATATTCTGCGAAATGGGATCCCATTCCAACCATGCTCAATCAAAACCATACAGCGCTAGTGAAAGGATTTATGGGACAAACCACGTCCTATTCTAGAGATCAAATCAAATCAAATGTACTTGTCATGGGTGAAAATAAATCTAATGGAGAAGCGCGTTACATCCATGGAATCAAAGGAAAAGGATTTTTTACGTTCTACGGTGGTCACGATCCTGAAGATTATACGCATAGAGTAGGAGACCCTAAAACCGAATTGGATTTACATCCTACATCTCCGGGCTACCGACTCATTTTAAACAATGTATTATTTCCTGCTGCCCGTAAGAAAAAACAAAAAACCTAATTTTTAATGCTTATATTTCTCTAACATGAATTCAATACCATCGCTCCATAGAACAGATTTAGCGCAGTTGATCGTGAAAAGAATTATTCAAGAAAAAGACTGTATTAAAACACAGTACCAGGGATCTAAAAATCAAATCGGCTATTTTTTTATAGATGATTTATTACCTCCAGAAATAACAGAATACATTAACAGTCAGTTTCCGTCACATGACGAGATGGTTCTTAAGAAAAGCATTCGCGAAAATAAGTATATAGGGGTGCAAATGAACCAATATCCACGAATTTTAGAAGAACTTATTTATGCATTTCAAGACGATCGTGTTGTAAATTTAATTAAAGAAGTTTGTGAAATCAAAGATCTCAAACCTGATGAAAATTTGTATGCTGGCGGATTATCTTCTATGAAACAATCTCAATTTTTAAATCCACATCTCGATAATTCTCACGATAAAGAACGGAACCGTTGGCGAGTGTTGAACCTATTGTTTTATGTTTCTCCCAATTGGATGGACTCAAATGGGGGGCATTTAGAAATTTGGTCAAAGGGATTAAAACAAGAACAAACCACTTTACACTCTCGATTTAATCGTCTAATAGTAATGGCAACTCATGACAAGTCATGGCATTCGGTAAGCCCTGTTGTGGTTGATGCTTCCCGCAATTGTGTTTCTAATTATTACTTTTCGTCCACTGGACTTTCTAAAACAGATAAATTTCATGTGACTACGTTTAGAGGCAGACCCCATCAAAAAATTAGAAATCATATTCTTAAAATTGATTCTTTTATAAGAATGAATTTGAGAAAAATATTTAAAAAAGGAATTGTTGAAAATCCACATGTTTATAAATCAAAAAAAGATTAAATTAATATTTAGAAACCTATATAAATCAAAAAAGCCTCGCATTGCGAGGCTTTTTTATAAGCGAATATGATACAATAGGCTAGAGCCTTAATTTACTTTGTCAACAATAGCTTTGAAAGCTTCTGGGTTATTCATCGCTAAATCAGCTAAAACCTTACGGTTTAATTCGATGTTATGCGTTTTTAGTTTCCCAATAAATTGTGAATACGACAACCCATGAGCTCTGGCACCTGCGTTGATACGCATAATCCATAAAGCACGGAATGTTCTTTTCTTATTTCTACGATCTCTGTAAGAATAAAGCATGGCTTTGTCAACTGCATTTTTTGCAATTGTCCATACGTTTTTACGTCTTCCAAAGTATCCTTTAGCTTGTTTTAATACTTTTTTTCTTCGGGCTCTTTTGGCCACTGAGTTTACTGATCTTGGCATTTCTTAAGTGTTTTTTGTAGTAGGCGATTCAATTTTTTGAATACTTTTAACGGCCTAACTCCATGGTTTATAAAAATAATTTTAACCTTAACAACGCGTTTACTTTAAACGTAATTGTTGTTTAATGTTTGCTTCATCATTCACATGTACTAATGTACTGTGTGTGAGAGCAAGCTTACGTTTTTTAGACTTCTTCGTTAGAATGTGGCTTTTAAACGCATGCTTTCTTTTGATTTTTCCAGTACCCGTTACTTTAAAACGTTTCTTGGCACTAGATTTGGTTTTCATTTTAGGCATTTTCTCCTTTTATTTAGTTGCTTCGCTTATTTTACTTTCTTTGGGGAAATGAACATAATCATACGTTTCCCTTCTAATTTTGGCATTTGTTCTACCTTTCCTAGGTCCTCTAAATCTTGCGCTAAACGCAATAATAAAATTTGACCTTGTTCTTGATAAATGATTGAACGTCCTTTGAAAAACACAAAGGCCTTCAATTTTGCTCCTTCCTTTAAAAACTTTTCGGCGTGTTTTTTCTTAAAAGCATAATCATGATCGTCAGTTTGAGGTCCAAAACGAATCTCTTTAACCACTACTTTCGTAGCTTTTGATTTGATAGCCTTATCACGTTTTTTTTGTTCGTAAAGAAACTTTTTATAATCCATTACTTTACATACAGGAGGGACAGCTTTTGGTGAAATTTCCACCAAATCAACCTCTTGCTCTTTAGCGATTGCTAAGGCTTGAGATAAACTATATACACCAACTTCAACATTATCACCAACAAGTCTTAACTCTTGTGCAGTGATTTTTCTGTTGATTTTGTGTTGATCCTCTTTAATAATTCTTAGAGGACCTCTGTCTCTTCTTCTACGTATTGCTATGGCTTTATATTTTAGTTAAACTTAAAATTCTTTTAATGTTTTTTTAATTTCTTCTCTTATAATTGATGTAAACGATTCCACATTAATCGTGCCTAAATCATCTCCTCCGTGTTTTCTTACACTTATTCTTCCGTCGAGTTCTTCCTGTTCACCAACGATAATCATATAAGGGACCTTTTGCATTTCTGCATCCCGAATTTTCTTACCCATTGTTTCATTTCTATTATCAACGAGGGCGCGAATTTCGTTATTTTCTAGCGAATTTAAAACTTTTCGAGCGTATTTTTCATATTTCTCGCTAATTGTTAATATAATTACTTGTTCTGGCATTAGCCA
>Ga0209196_1001262_pt1 | contig 18393 bp, 10 predicted proteins | sample COGITO_mtgs_1105_5_FD_184801 | JGI IMG/M metagenome (GOLD analysis project Ga0209196, IMG submission 184801) | Pelagic marine microbial communities from North Sea - COGITO_mtgs_110509 (SPAdes) (version 2) | ecosystem: Environmental > Aquatic > Marine > Epipelagic ... | reverse complement strand
CCGTAACCTACCCATGTCCATTTATGAGGTTCACCTGGGATCATGGCGCAGGCGTTATGATGATCACGGCAGATCCCTTTCGTACGAAGAATTGGCACGCGATCTCATTGGATATGTTACGTATATGGGCTTTACTCATATTGAACTGATGCCGGTTTCTGAATTTCCCTTCGATGGATCATGGGGTTATCAGCCTATTGGTCTTTATGCTCCCACAATCCGGTTTGGCCCCCCTGACGCGTTCCGTGCGTTTGTGGATACGGCCCATGCCGCAGGGATCGGCGTCTTGCTAGACTGGGTCCCAGGTCACTTTCCTACGGATGCACATGGCCTGGCCCAATTCGATGGTACCGCGCTGTACGAACATGCGGACCCTCGTGAAGGCTTCCATCAAGACTGGAACACTTTGATACCGAATTATGGCCGACGTGAGGTCAAGAACTACTACGTCGCTAACGCCTTATACTGGTTAGAAGAATATCACCTGGACGGTCTGCGCGTCGATGCCGTGGCGTCTATGTTGTACCGTGATTATTCACGCGACGCAGACAAATGGGTTCCGAACCAGGATGGCGGGCGTGAAAATTACGAAGCAATTGCATTTCTGCAGGAAATGAACGCGGCTGCCTATGGGCAGGATATCAAGATTATGACTGTGGCCGAAGAAAGCACGTCTTTCCCCGGTGTGTCGCAGCCTGTGCATTTCGGCGGTTTGGGGTTTGGATATAAATGGAACATGGGATGGATGAACGACACCCTGCGGTATATGGAAACAGATCCAATCCATCGCAAGCATGATCATCATTTGATGACGTTTCCTTTAGACTGGGCTTTTTCCGAAAATTTTATATTGCCCATCAGCCACGATGAAGTGGTGCATGGCAAAGGTTCGATGATCAACAAGATGCCTGGCAATGACTGGGAAAAGTTTGCAAACCTGAGAGCTTATTACGCTTTCATGTGGACTCAACCGGGCAAAAAGCTTTTGTTCATGGGATGCGAATTTGCCCAACCCGAAGAATGGAACCACGATTCGGAACTGAATTGGGGCGCAGCAGAACAGCCCGCCAACAAAGGTGTCCAGCGTTTGGTTCAGGATCTGAACCGTATGTACCGCGACACTCCATCACTTTATGTCAAAGATTGTGATCCTGATGGGTTTCAGTGGGTCTGCAATGATCCGGCTCAATCCGTCACTGCATATCTGCGCAAAGGCGGGGATGCTGATGTTTTGGTTGTCTGTAACTTTTCGGGCGTTGAACGGTCCGATTTTCGGATCGGCGTACCCTATGCAGGCAGGTGGTCGGAAATACTGAACACTGATTCCGCAATTTATGGCGGGGATGATCGCGGCAACATGGGGCAAAGTGTGACCCACCATCATGAACCCCACGAATTTGATCAGTCGTTGTTTCTGATAATACCACCGCTTTCTGTCATCGTTCTGAAACACGATCCTTGTCAAAAAAATCAATAACGGAGTATTCTTTATGCGACCTAAACGTATCACACAAAGAACCATGGCATTTGTGTTGGCAGGGGGACGTGGAAGTCGCCTGAAAGAACTAACAAATCTACGGGTGAAACCCGCTGTTCCTTTTGGTGGCAAGGCCCGCATAATCGATTTTGCACTATCCAATGCCGTGAATTCGGGCATTCGCAAGATTGCGGTAGCGACCCAGTATAAAGCCCACAGCCTGATCCGCCACACCCAAAGAGGGTGGAATTTCTTTCAGGCAGATCGCAATGAGTTTTTGGATGTGTTGCCTGCCTCTCAACGGGACGGAACGGAAAACTGGTATAAGGGAACAGCAGACGCTGTGGCCCAAAACATAGATATCGTCGACAGTTATAATATCGATTACGTCATCATTCTTGCTGGCGATCATATTTATAAAATGGATTACGAAATCATGCTGCGTCAGCACGTTGATGCGGGTGCGGATGTCACAGTTGGTTGCTTGACGGTGCCACGCGACGAAGCTTCGGCCTTTGGGGTGATGGATACCGACAAAGACGGACGGATCATCAGTTTTCAGGAAAAGCCTTCTGACCCGCCGGGCACACCGGAAGATCCTAATGTCACGCTCGCTTCGATGGGAATCTATGTTTTTAACTGGGACTATTTGCGTAATTTGTTGCAGGATGATGCACACAATGAAGCGTCCAGCCACGATTTCGGGAGCGACTTGATCCCGCATGTCGTTGAAACTGGCAAAGCAATCGCGCACCGATTTGACGAAAGTTGCGTTCGTGATGAAGCGGCACCTGTCTATTGGAAAGATGTGGGAACGATTGATGCGTTTTGGCAGGCCCATGTTGATCTGACTGGCTTTACGCCGGAACTGGACCTTTGGGACAAAGATTGGCCGATCTGGACCTACAATGAAGCAGTTCCTCCTGCGAAGTTTATTCATAATGAACATGGCCGGCGCGGCACTGCTATATCGTCATTGATTGCGGGCGGCTGTGTGATTTCAGGTACTGAAGTGCGGAATTCTATACTGTTCACCAACGTAAACACGAATTCCTATGCTGTTCTTGACCATGCTGTAATTTTGCCCAGTGTTGTGGTCAACCGGTCCGCGATATTACGCAATGTGGTTGTGGATCGTGGGGTGATTATTCCCGAGGGTCTTGTTGTGGGCGAAGACCCGATCGAAGATGCAAAGTGGTTCCGGGTCACCGATCGCGGCATTGCGTTGATCACCCAAGACATGCTTGACAAGCGGGCCGCGCAAAAATGACCAATGTACTGTTTGTAGTTTCAGAATGCGCACCCTTGGTGAAAACTGGCGGTCTGGCGGATGTGGCGGGCGCGTTGCCCGCCGCATTGGCGCAATATGATGTAAACGTGCGTGTCCTGTTGCCTGGCTATCGCACCGTCATGGCGCAGGTTCAGAAATCCAAACCGGTTGCGACGTACAATAACCTGTTTGGCGATTCTGCGGATGTGATCGCCTGTCAAGTCGCCGGTGTCGATTTTCTAATACTGGATGCGCCGCATTTGTATGATCGCGATGGATCAATTTACGGGGACGCCACAGGGGTGGAGTGGCTAGATAACCCGGAACGATTTGCAGCCTTGTGCAAGGCCGGCGCAGGAATCGCGGCGGGTGATTTGCCCGATTGGCAGCCTGATATCGTACATGGCCACGATTGGCATGCGGGTCTTACGCCAGAATATTTGCGAAGCGCGGGGCTTGAGACGCCGTTTGTATTCACAATTCACAACATCGCATTTCATGGCAACGCCCCAGCGAAGAAGCTGGCAGATTTGAGCCTTGATGCGGATCGGTTCACGTCGGATCATTTCGAATTCTGGGGCCAGATATCAGCCTTAAAGGCTGGTCTGATGGGCGCTACAAAAATTAATACCGTTTCGCAAACCTATGCCAATGAATTGATGACGCCGGAATTTGGTCTTGGTATGGATGGCATTTTACAGGCGCGTCAGTCAGATATGTCGGGCATTGTGAACGGTATTGATTTGGACGCATGGAATCCGCAAACGGACCCAAATATTGCAAAGTTTAAATCCCCTGCCGGCAAATCAAAAAACAAGACGGCCCTACAAAAGACGTTCGGACTGGGGAAAGCTGATGGGCCATTGTGTGTACTCGTGTCGCGATTAACCGAGCAAAAGGGTATCGACTTGCTGTTGGATGCATTACCTGCGTTGTTAGATAATGGCGGTCAGTTGGCTCTTTTGGGATCCGGTGATCCTGCGCTCGAAGTTGCATTGTTAAAAGCTGCCGCAAAACATCAAAACCTGTCTGTCAAAATCGGATATGATGAAAAGCTGTCGCATCAGATGATGGCAGGTGGTGATGCAATCCTAGTGCCGTCACGTTTTGAACCATGTGGCCTGACCCAACTTTATGGTTTGCGCTATGGTACTGTGCCGTTGGTAGCGTTGACGGGTGGATTGGCGGATACGGTGATTAATGCATCTCCCGCTGCTATGGTGCGAAAAGTTGCGACCGGCATCCAGTTTTTTCCAATCAATGCACATGCCTTTGCTAATGCGTTTAATCGGTTGCTGACGCTGTATTCCGATAAAGATGTATGGCGCTCCATTCAACGCAATGCGATGAAGCAACCGGTAGGATGGGAAGCAGCCGCCCAAACATACAAAGATTTGTATGAATCTGTACTTTAGTCACCATAGGCAACATGACAGTTTCTAATATCCTTGCAGGAAAGGCATCCCCATTGGGTGCCACCCTAGACCCCGATGGGGTGAACTTTGCCGTGTTTTCGCGCCATGCCACAACCGTAACTTTGTGCCTATTCGATAACGCGGGGATCGAGGTTCGCCAGATTGCTTTGCCTGAAAGACAAGGTCATGTCTGGCATGGTTACATCCCCGGACTTAGAAAGGGGCAGCAGTACGGTTTCCGGATGGACGGCCCGTATAAGCCAGAGCAAGGTCACAGGTTCAATCATAACAAACTGCTGATTGATCCCTATGCTAAGCAACTGACCGGGCACCCCACGTGGAATGATGCGTTGTTCAGTTATCAACCGGGCCACAAGAACAAAGACCTCAGTTTCAACAAACAGGACAGTGGACCATATATGCCGCGTAGCGTGGTTGTTGATCCGTATTTCGATTGGGGGACAGTGACGGCCCCGGGTCATCATTTGAAAGACACCATAGTTTACGAGGCTCATGTCAAAGGGTTGACCGCAGGGCATCCACGGATTCCAAATCCTGGAACCTATGCGGCCATGGCGTCTGATCCAATGTTGGAACACCTGAACAAATTGGGAATTACGGCGGTGGAGCTGTTGCCTGTTCAGGCTTTCATGAACGACAAGTTTTTACTGGATCGAGGGCTCACGAATTACTGGGGGTACATGACTTACGGCTTTTTTGCCCCTGACCCGCGTTACATGAAGGGGGGCGATATTGCTGAGTTTCAGCAAATGGTCCGCCGTTTTCATTCTGCTGATATCGAAGTCATTCTGGACGTCGTTTACAACCATACTGCCGAAGGGTCCGAACTGGGTCCGACGCTGATGTTCCGTGGTTTGGACAATGCCAGCTATTACCGCCTACACGAAAACCCGCGCTACTATACTGATGATTCCGGTTGCGGGAACACGCTGGATTTTGAAAACCCGTTTGTCATCCGTCTTGTGATGGACAGCTTGCGGTACTGGGTCGAAGTCATGAAGGTCGATGGTTTCCGGTTTGATTTGTGTTCCACCCTGGGACGCACCGCACGCGGGTTTGAACGCGATGGCCCGTTTTTTCGTGCCATCGGGCAGGACCCTGTACTCAACAAGGTCAAGTTGATTGCTGAACCGTGGGACATTGGTCCGGGCGGGTATCAATTGGGGGCCTATCCGTCGCCGTTTTTGGAATGGAATGATAAATACCGCGACGACACCCGAGAATTTTGGCGCAGGGGCAGTGGTACGTTTACGCGTATGGCTGAACGTTTGGTAGGATCTGCACCCTATTTTGACCATGATGGGCGGCGCGCGAACAGTTCATTGAACTTTGTGACTGCTCACGATGGATTCACGCTGCAAGATACGGTCAGCTATAATAGCAAACATAATCTGGCCAACGGCGAAGACAACCGCGATGGCCATTCCAACAACCAGTCGGACAATATGGGCGTTGAAGGACCGACTGATGATCCCGCCATCCGTGCGGCCCGTCAACAGCGCAAGCGAAACCTGATCACGACACTTATGCTGTCGCAAGGCACGCCGATGATCTTGGCCGGTGACGAGTTGGGGAATTCGCAGCAGGGTAACAATAATGCCTATTGCCAGGACAATGAAATCGGCTGGGTTGATTGGTCGGGCATCGACAAAGATTTTTTGGAGTTCTGCCAGCAGGCTATTGTTTTACGCAAGTCACACCCGATCCTGCGCCAGACGCGGTTCCTGCATTCACGTCAACGCAAATATGATGGAGAATCCGATCTGTTCTGGCGACGCGCTGATGGAAAACTAATGCAGCAATCAGATTGGGACAATTCTGATCTAGGAACTTTGATTGCGGAACTCCGCACCGCTGCAGGATCGCCGACTTACGTAAATCGCCAACGTGCATTGCTGGTCGTTCTGAACCGTGGCCCTGCGGTTGAAGTGATCCTGCCGGGTTTGCGTGAAGGGGATATCTGGACGCGTAGTTTTGATACTGCGCACAATCAGTCCTTAGACGGCACGTATATTGATGCGGACAGCGTTGTCGTGTTTACCAATGAGGCCGACGCTGTATAAAGCAAAATTCACCCTTGACCAACGGAGATTACACCATGCCAATGCAAACTGTTCGAACGACTCCCATTGAAGGTCAGAAACCCGGAACTAGTGGATTGCGTAAAAAGACGGCGGTGTTCCGATTGCCTCATTTTCTGGAAAATTATGTTCAATCAATTTTTGATGGAATAGGTGGGATCGAAGGAAAGACGTTGGTCGTGGGCGGTGATGGTCGCTTCTTTAACGACGATGCGATCCAGATCATTTTGCGGATGGCATCGGCCAATGGGGCCGTTCGGTGTATTGTTGGGCAAGACGGCATCCTTTCTACACCCGCGGCGTCTCATTTGATCCGCCTGCTGGAATCTGACGGTGGGCTAATCCTATCGGCCAGTCACAATCCTGGCGGGCCAGACGCAGACTTCGGGTTAAAGTATAATGGCAAAAATGGCGGACCAGCGTCGGAGGCCATAACGGACAAGATTTTCGCCCGAACCCAAACGATAGATTGTTACAAGATCGTCGCCGCGGACAATATCGACCTGTCAACGCTTGGCACGCTTCATATCGAAGGCATGGCGGTGGACATCGTCGACCCTGTTTCCGATTATGCAGCCTTGATGGAAACGATTTTTGATTTCGATAAAATTCGCGCGTTGTTCGCGGGTGGGTTTACCATGTGCTTTGATGCAATGCATGCCGTCACTGGACCTTATGCGCATACTATTCTGGAAGACATGTTGGGGGCAGACAAAGGAACTGTAATCAATGGTTTGCCTCGTTCTGATTTCGGCAACGGTCATCCTGATCCCAACCCAATTTGGGCAAAGGAACTGATGGACACAATGTATAGTGGGGCTGCCCCAGATTTTGGGGCAGCGTCCGATGGGGATGGCGATCGCAATATGATCGTGGGACCTGGCACCTATATTACACCGTCTGATAGCTTGGCACTGTTGACTTTCAAGGCGCATTTGGCCCCTGCTTATCGAGCCGGGTTATCGGGCGTGGCGCGATCCATGCCCACATCGCGCGCTGTAGATCGTGTGGCCGAAGGGCTAGGCATTCCCTGTTTTGAAACACCCACCGGTTGGAAATTTTTTGGAAATCTGTTAGATGCAGGCAAGGTCACACTGTGTGGCGAAGAAAGTGCAGGCACCGGGTCTGATCACGTTCGTGAAAAAGACGGGCTGTGGGCTGTGCTACTTTGGCTGAATATTTTGGCAGAAACAAAGACATCTGTGGCCGGTTTGATGACGGATTTGTGGGCGACGTACGGACGTTGTTATTATTCCCGTTTGGATTATGAAAATGTGGATAGCGATAAAGCCACGCAGTTATTCGGCTCTCTGCGAGCAAAACTTGACGGTTTATCGGGTCAAAACTTTGGTGACCTTGAAGTCGAAAATGCAGACGAGTTTGAATATTTGGATCCTGTGGACGGATCAACGTCAGCCGGCCAAGGCTTTCGCGTTTCATTTATCGGGCAGTCGCGCGCGGTGTTCCGTTTGTCTGGTACCGGAACCAGTGGTGCTACAATCCGCATTTATCTGGAACAGCTGCAAACGGATGCAAATCACCTGGATGATGATCCGACGCAGGTGCTGCACCCGGTTCGGGATGCAGCTTTGGAACTGTCAGATCTGGCGGCAATCACCGGCCGCACGAAACCCGATGTGATAACGTGACCTAAATAACCGCCATGTCACTGTGGGTCAGATAAGCAAACCCGTTGCCATCCAAAGTTAGGATGGAACTATCGATGGATGCGCTTGACCCACAGATGATATCAGCCGCACCAATCAAGGAAATGGTGTGCTTGTCTTTGGACAGGTTGAAGACACAGGTGATATGTTCAGCACCCTGCGTACGGGTGAATGCCAACAAGGGTTCCGCCAACGCGATAAAACGCGTCGAACCATGCGAGAGAACAGAGCTGTTTTTGCGAAACGCAATCATGGATTTGTAGAATGCCATAATCCCGTCATCGGGTTGTTGTTTAACTGCATTTGCGGTTTGCGGTGGCTTTACCGGCAACCATGGAACGCTATCCGAAAACCCGGCATTCGCGGCGTTCGCGTCCCAAACCATCGGTGTGCGGCATCCGTCACGCCCTTTGACAGCTGGCCAATACCTAATGGCGGGGGGGTCGGTCAGTTCTTCGAACACCAATTCAGTCTCGGTCTGCCCAAGCTCTTCGCCCTGATAGATTCCAATTGTACCTTCGAACGACATCAACATTGCGCAGGCTAGACGTGCCATCGCGTCTTCGGAAACGGAATAACCTCCCCAACGGGACACATGCCGTGGCACATCATGGTTGCTAAACGACCAATAGGGATGACCGTCGGGTGCGCCTTCTTGAAAACCTTCGATGCAATTGCGGAAATGCTCGGCGTTGAAATCGGGCCCCAACATCGCAAAGCTGTAGGCCATGTGCAGACGGTCGGTACCTTGCGTGTATTCGCCCATAATCTCGATTGATCGTCGTCCCATTTCACCAACTTCGCCGACCATCATGATATCTTCGTACTGATCGGTCAGCGCACGCAGGCGTTCCAAAAAGTTTAAATTCTCGGGGCGTGTTTTATTGTAGATATTGTTTTGCATCCCGTACAAATCCGTCGCCATGACCTGAGGTGCTGCCTGTGCAGGTGGGTTGGACCGTAGTTTCTCATCGTGGAAATAGTAGTTTACGGTGTCTAATCTGAAGCCGTCCAATCCACGATCCAACCAAAACTTACAGGTGTCCAGAATGGCATCCACTACATCGGGGTTGTGAAAATTCAGATCAGGCTGTGAGGCAAGGAAATTATGCAAATAATATTGTCCCCGCTGCGGATCAAATTCCCAAGCTGGACCACCGAAATGGCTGTGCCAGTTTGTAGGGGGTGAACCATCTGGCTGCGGATCAGCCCAAACGTACCAGTCCGCTCTGTCATTTTGGCGGCTCCGACGAGATTGTTTGAACCAGGCATGCTGTTCTGACGTATGTGATAGGACCTGATCAACAATCACCTTCAACCCATGTGCATGGGCACCGGTAATCAGTTTGTCAAATGCCGCCAAATCTCCGAACAACGGATCGACAGACAAGTAGTCGGATACATCGTACCCCATATCCGCTTGAGGGGATGCAAAGATTGGCGATAGCCAAATGCAATCCACACCTAGGTTGGCAATATGGTCCAACCGATGAGTGATACCCGCAAGATCACCTATCCCGTTTCCAGTGCTATCCTGATACGAACGGGGGTAAACTTGATATATAACGGCGCTGCGCCACCATTCTTCCATTAGTAATTCCTTCTATTTTCTCTTTTATAAATAAAATATTCTTTAGGGTACATGGATCAATTTTGCTGTCTGATGTCAGCGCTAATGGGTCTAACGGGCACTGTCAGACAAAACGAGCTTGAGACGGAGCGGGCTGTTTCGTAGCCTCGCCGTATGACTAAACACTCCCCAATCAGGTACTTTAAAACGGGCCCAGAGATCATCCGTTTGGTGTGATTTTGTCCCCCCTTTGGTTGACCATACCCGCTATTTCCGCCACGCGCCCGCACGCCTGCGCGTCGTTGCAAACATGTGCGGTTTTGCACGTGGTTACGCGGCTGTTTGCCTGCTGGTACCACTCAGGCCCGCTGAAGACGCTACACAGGCAAGGTGTGGGGTTAGATTGCTTGCACGGTGCTAAATGAACGCCACTTTTACTCACGAGACAATTTCAAGCTCAATCGAACCGCCGCTCTTGCTGAGTGGCGCCAACTATTGAGCGCATAGTTTCAGGCTACGCCAGCAATCCGATGCGAGTTCTCATTCGTCTTACAGCATCCCTTAGAGGGCGTTTCCGAGGGCAATTAGATCTTTTGAGAATTGCAGCGGATCTGACGGCATTTCACCGTCAAGGACTCTTGCTTGTTCAAACAGAATTCTGCTTACGGCTTTCTGCAAATCTAGTGAAAGTGACGGAATCTTTTTCACGAGGTCGTGATTACAATTCACCTCTAATACCTTCTTTCCGCCCTCGAAGTCGGGATTTTGTGCTTTAAGAATTCTTTCGAGGTTGAAGTCTAATCCACCTTCACCTGCTACGAGCCTTACGGGGCTATCCACAAGTGCCGTTGTTGGCTTTACATCTTCAACCAAGTCAGTGATGCACTCTTTGATCAACGCAGCGATTGTATTGGTTTCTTCATCATCTGATGCTTCTGATGCAGCTGCATCATCTAAGTCTGACAGATCATACTTATCACGTGAGATGGATAAGAAGGCCTTTTCCTTGTAGGAAACCATCTGAGACATCCAAAATGCATCGATGGGATCTGTCATCAGAAGAACGTCAACTCCCTTGGCTTGGAAGCCCTCTAGGTGCGGGCTCGACTTCGCCTGTTTGAGGGTATCGGCTGCTAGGTAATATATCTTATCCTGCTTTTCGCCCATTTCTGCGATGTAATCATCAAGACTGATTAGTTTTTCATTTTTCAGCGAATAAACTCTGGTGATCTCTGCAATTTTTTCACGATTTTCAAAATCCTCATACAGACCTTCTTTCAGAACCTTGCCGAATTGTTCCCAAAATGCGTCGTACTCTGTCTCGTCCTTTTTCAGCTTCTTCTTCAGGTCTGACAGGACCTTTTTAGTGACGGACTTTGCAATTTTTTTGATTACAGGACTGTTCTGCACCATCTCCCTGCTAACGTTTAGGTCGAGGCTTGTAGTATCCAGGATACCTTTTACAAAACGTAACCATGTTGGAATTATCCCGTCGACATCTTGGCTAATAAATACACGATTGATGTAGAGGCTGACTTTTGTTTTCCGTTCTGGTTCGTACAGGTCAAAAGGCGCAGTCTTTGGGACGAATAATAGATTAGTGAAGTCTATGGATCCCTCAGTTTTGTTGTGTAGGGTGATGAATGGTTCATCGAAGGCACCCAAGCTGCTTCTATAAAATTCTGCGTATTCTTCCGCAGAAATTTCTGCAGGTGATTTTGTCCAAAGTGCTTGTGCGCTGTTGGCTTGTTCTTTTTCTGCATCCTTTGACGTCAAGAAAATAGGAACGAGAATATGATCCGAATATTTTTTAATGAGTGTCTTCAGTCTCTGACTGTCAGCATATTCCTTTGCATCTTTGCGCAAGAAGAGTTTTATCGAAGTACCAGTTTCTCGGATATCACTTGTTGAGGTGATGGTGTAACCTGTTTTGCCGTCACTTTCCCAAATGAGAGTATCATCTTCGCCAGCTTTTCTCGTTGTCGCTATCACTTTTTCAGCAACCATAAAGGCAGAATAAAAACCCACACCAAACTTACCAATAAGTGTCTTAGCTGCGTCTTTGTTATCTGGATTCTCACCGATAGCTTCTAAAAACGATGATGTTCCAGAACGTGCAATCGTTCCAAATGTTTCAGTCAGATCATCTGCACTCAATCCAATGCCGGTATCGATGATTTCGATCGTTTTCTTCTTTTCATCGAAGTTGATTGAAATTTCGTCTTCACTGCTGTTGAGAAGTTGAGGTTCTGTTTGCCCGAGGAATCTTCGTTTGTGGATCGCATCAGAGGCATTAGACAATAGTTCACGCAAAAATATGTCTCTATCGGAATAAAGAGAGTTAATCACAATGTTCAGAATTTTGCCTGTATCGGCCTCAAAGTCGTGGGTTTGTACCGCCATGTTTTCCTCCATTATTTGCTGCGATAAATAATGAAAGACGACAGATTTACAATATGTAGAGAAGCAAATTACCGATCGTTGTTATCTAGTACCAGTTCGTTTTTGGTGGAATAGATTTGATCCGATGTCTGCAAAAGTTCGCTGCCTTCCACTCTTCAGTCCACAACCATTTCAATCAGGAGCGCCACTTCTACTCACGAGACAATTTCAAGATCAATCGAACCTCCGCTCTTACTGAGTGGCGCCAACTATTGAGCGCATAGATTTAGTTTGTGCCAGCAATCCGATTGGTGTTCTCATTAAGTTGATAGCAACCAGCAACTGGAAGCGTGTTTTCATTTGTCTAAAACACTCATTTCTGTGATGGAATGTCATTAAAAAATGTTAGGGCTTTTTGGGTAGCTGCTCTTGCCAAAATACAGTCACACCAACGCGACAAGTTTTCGGCGTGTTCAATGGATAATCCAAGGTGTTTATGTATACGCAGCCAAGGGTACAGCGCGATGTCAGCGATGCTATATGTATCCCCACAGATATATTTTTGGGAGTTTAACTGTTCATTCAGATATTCAATCGAGCGATTTGCGATAGCGCTGTATTGGGCCAGCGCGTCGGAATTGGGCGACTTTGCCAGTCTGGACCAATATTCGATCTGTCCGAAATATGGCCCTTGAGTCGATGCCTGATAGAAGAGCCAAGCGATCAATTTAGCATTCAACGAAGAGCCCTCCATCAGCCCCCAGCCTGTTTTTTGCGCCAAGCTAAGTAGGATCGAATTGGATTCTGTTTGGTGCATATCACCATCCCAAATCACAGGCACCTTTCCGGCTGGGTTTATGGCGCGAAATTCGGCAGAGTGTTGCTCTCCAGCGCGAATATTGATGGGCTTAAATTCATAAATTAGCCCAGCTTCACACAAGAACATCAGCACCTTTAAAGTATTGATGGTGTCATATCCGTATAATGTAATCATGAGCCTACTGTCTCCAAGACTTTGGCATCACAGGCGTTTGTGCCAGGAGTAATTTTGTATATTCGGCTTGGGGACTCTCATAGACTGCCTCGGTCGTATTGACCTCTTCGATCTTGCCATTGAGTAAAACGGCCGTGTCATCGGCCATTTGACGCACCACAGCAAGATTGTGGCTGATGAACAGGATGGTTAGTCCAAACCTTGCTTGTAGCTCTTTGAGCAAATTCAAGATTTCAGCCTGAATCGACACATCCAGCGCCGACGTCGGCTCGTCACAGATCAAGAACCGTGGCCGCGCGAGTAACGCCCGTGCCACCGCAATGCGCTGACGTTGGCCGCCCGAGAATTGGTGCGGGTATTTGGTGATAGCGTCTGGCTGCATCCCCACGAGTGATAACATAGAGGCCGCCAAACTCACGCGCTCGGCTGGGTCTTTGACAAAACCGTAAAACCATAATGGTTCGGTCAGAATATCCCCGATACGGTGTCGGGGATTCAGACTTGAGTAGGGATCTTGAAACACCATTTGAACCAGCTGCCGCGACGGATGGTGCCGACTTCGAGATGCTCCGAATGGTAGCACCGTGTCGCCCAAGATCATCGCCCCATATGTGGGTGTCACAAGGCCAGTGATGGCTTTCGCCAGCGTGGATTTTCCGGACCCGCTCTCACCTACCAACCCCATGATAGAACCGGGTCTAATGGTTAGAGTCACATCTTCCAGCGCGACATAGGGAGATGGTTTGCGAAACAAGGATGTGCGCGGCCCGGCAAACGTCACTGTGAGGTTTTCCAAGGTAAGCCCTGTGAGGCAGTGTTGTTGTCCTTCAAGCAACCAGCGCTCTGCTGTGTCACCCTGCATCACCGCAGTGTCGTCTACAGCAGGAACGCGGAAGCGATCTATTTTTCGATCCAATGGAGGCACAGCATCCATCAGCGCGCGCGTGTAGGGATGTTTGGGAGCGCCTAAGACCTGCGCAGTGGCACCTGTTTCCACCACACGCCCCTTGCGCATGACCGTCACGCGGTCAGCCACTTGGGCTATCACGCCAATGTCATGGGTGATCAACATAAACGCAATCTGCCGTTCCTTGGCCAACTGTTGGATCAAGTCTAGGACCTGCGATTGCACAGCAACATCCAATGCTGTTGTGGGCTCATCGGCAATGATCACCTCCGGATCGGTACAGATTGCCAATGCAATGACAACCCGCTGGCGCATCCCGCCGGAAAATTGATGTGGGTAGGCCTTTATCCGTTGGGATGCGTTTTGAATTCCGATGTCTTCGAGGAGATCAACGGCGCGTCTGCGGGCTGCGGTTTTGCTGGCATCTGAATGGGCCTGAATGGTCTCAACCAGCTGATCCTCAATCGTCATCAGCGGGTTCAAACTGGTTTGCGGGTCCTGAAAGATCATCGAAATGCGATCCCCGCGGACCTCATGCGCTTGGGCGGGTGTTAGCTCACGAAGGTCTGTATCGCCCAGCGTCAGTATTCCCTTGGTGACATAGCCCGGTGCTTGCAGTAGGCCAATAACCGCTGCGCCTACGGTGGATTTGCCTGCACCACTTTCGCCAACCAACCCGTGAATTTCACCCGGCTTGATCGTCATGTCCACGCCCTCGATGGCACTAAAATCGCCAAAGCGGGACGGGAATTTGACGGTAAGGTCTTTGATCGTCAGCATCTAGCGCAGCCTCGGGTTGAAGATGTCACGTAGGAAATCGCCAAGGATGTTGATGGACACAACCAAGGCGATGAGGAACAACGTGGGGATCCACAAAATCCACCATTCACCTGACAGCAGGAATTGCATGCCGATGCGGATTAGCGTGCCAAGGCTGGGGCTGTCGGCGGGCAGGCCGATGCCGAGGAAGGATAAGGTTGCCTCAAGCAAAATGGCGGAGGCCAGATCGACTGTCATGATCACTAAAAGTGGACCAAGGATGTTGGGCAGGATATGCACAAACATCACCCGCGAGGGGCGTTGGCCCATCATGATTGCGGCCTGCACGTATTCTTTATTCATCTGGACGAAAGTCGTGGCGCGCGCTGTACGGGCGAAGTTCACCCAAAGCGACAGCGCAATGGCGAGGGTCAAAACTGCAACGCGTAAATCTTGTTGAATGGCAGCTGGCAGAATGCCTCGTGCAATCCCGTCAATCAGCAGCGCTGTTAGGATCGCGGGCAGTGCCAGTTGCACATCTGCGATACGCATCACGACGGCATCAAATCGTCCGCCATAATATCCAGCTGCAAGACCAAGACCTACGCCTATAACGGCCGCAATCGTCAAAGCAGACAGGCCAATAATCAGTGACAGCCGTGCGCCGTACAAGATTGCCGAGATCATATCGCGACCTTGATCGTCGGTGCCTAACAGGTATTTCGGGTTTGCCCCGTCTTGCCACACAGGGGGTAATAACCCGTCGAATAGGCTAAACGATGCCAGGTCATAGGGGTTCACCAGTGCGATCCAAGATGCGAATATCGCACCTAAAATGATGAGTGTAGCAACCATTGCCGCGACAATCGCCGATGGGGAATGGACGAACAGCCACAGACCTTCAAACTTCTTCAAAAAGGCAATCATTCCACGTCCCTAAGTCGCAGGCGCGGGTCGATGGCAACGTAGAGCAAGTCGACCACAAGGTTCACCAACACAAAGAAAAATGCAATCACCACAAGGTAGACACCCATCACAGGGATATCAACGAAGCGGATCGATTCAAGAAACAACAAGCCCATTCCGGGCCATTGAAATACGCTTTCAGTGACGATGGAAAACGCGATGACACCGCCAAACTGCAGCCCAATAATCGTAATCACAGGCACCATTGTGTTCACCAATGCATGTTTGTAATGCAGTTTCCTCATTGGCACACCCCGCGCCATGGCAAAGCGGATGTAATCGGATCGCATGACCTCCATCATTTCGGCACGCACCAAACGCATGGTGAGGGTCAGTTGATAAACGCCAAGAGTAATCGCAGGTAAGAGTAACGCACGCCATCCACTGATGGTGAACAATGAACTTTCCCAGTTGCCAATTTGTACGGTGCCACCGCGACCGAACGTGGGCAGCCAGCCCAGTTGGACGCCAAATAAAAATATCAGCATGATCCCTATCACAAAGGTTGGGATCGACACCCCAACAAGGGTGGTCATCAAAATGGTTTGGGTCCAAATACCGCGCGGTTTTAACGCTGTATATACACCCGCAGGCACTCCAACCAAAAGAGAAATGATCAACGCCACGACGCCCAATTCCAAGGTTGCAGGAACACGTTCGGTGATCATATCTGCGACAGGTTGGCGGGTACGATAAGAATAGCCAAAATCACCCTGCAACATATCGCCGGTAAAACGTATAAATTGGGAGACGAACGGGTCGTTCAATCCGAGTTCTTCACGCAGGCGTTCTTGATCTGCAACTGAGGTTTCCACCCCTGTCATCTGCGTGATCGGGTCCCCAACAAACCGAAATAAGGAAAAGGCCAAAAAGGCGACGGCCAGCATTACAAAGACGGATTGAATCATCCGCTTCACAATAAAATAAACCATCGCCGTTTTGCCCTAACTTCGGATCAGTTTACTGTAACCCAGCGCAACATGAAGAAGTTGTCAGCGCGTTGTGTCAGATCAATATTATCCTTGGCAGCCCAAATAAGCGGCTGGGTATAAAGCGGAATATACGCGGCCTCTGCCTGAGTGATTGCAACGACCTCATCAACCATAGCCTGACGTTTTTCTGGATCTATTTCCTGCTGGATGCTGGGCAGTAACGTATCAACGCGTTGGTTCGAATACCCACCAAAGTTCCACGACCCGAGTTTCTTTTCAGAATTTGGTGTCGATAACAGAAAACGGATCGGATGCTCCATGTCAAAAGTGCCAGGTGACCAGCCTAGAAGATACATATCAAATGCATCTTCACGCAGCTGCGGCCAGTAATCGCGAACGGGGCCCGTGCTAAGTTCAGCATTCAGACCCACAGCCGCGAACATCGATGCCGCCGCACGACATAGTGCCTCATCGTTGATGTAACGATCATTAGGGCATTTCAGGCCAAAGCTAAACCCATTTGGATAACCGGCCTCGGTCAAAAGGCCCTTGGCGCGCTCCGGGTCATAGGCTGGACGAGTTGAATTGGCTTCGGAATAACCTGATATTCCTGCTGGAACCAATTGTGAAGCACCGTCGATCTTGCCCCTGAAAAGCACTCGGTCGATGGACGCTATATCGATAGCATGGGCGGCCGCTTGACGAACGCGAACATCCTGAAACGGGTTCGCCCCAGTGACGTCGGACGAATAAAGCAGTTCTTCGTGTTCGTGCCCAAAGCCCAACATTATCACCCGAGTTTCTTCGCCCTCGAGAACTTTAAACCCGTCACGGCCTTCGACCTGTGCGACGTCCTGCAAAGGAATTGGCTGTATAAAATCAATCTCGCCCGACAACAAGGCAGCAAGGCCAGTCGCTGCGTTACCAATTGGAGTAAATATTGCTTCGCTAATATTGTGCTCAGCTGCGCCCCACCATCCGGCATTTGGGGCCAAAACAGTTTTGATTCCGGGATCGCGGCTGGCGACTGTAAACGGGCCTGTGCCGTTTACGTTCATGGTGGCAAAGTTTTCAGCATCGCGAGCAGGCAGTTCTGCGCCATTTGCTTCGGCCCAACCTTTATCGAGAATCATAAAGTTGGCGATAGAATCTGGAAATAATGGGTTTGGAGCATTGGTGACGAAATCAATGGTGTAATCATCAACCACTCTAACCTCTTTTACTGGTGCGAACCAAGACCTCACATCAGCAGCTTCGCTCGATGCGCGCTCATAGGAAAACATGACGTCCTCCGAATTGAAGAGGGATCCGTCCTGGAAAGTCACACCTTCGCGCAGGTTGAAACGCCACCCATTTTCATCGGATAGAGGTTCCCAAGATTGAGCGAGCGAGCCCTCAATAGACATACCCTGATTCCGGCGTACAAGACCTTCATAGATATTATTTAGAAACGAAAGAACCGGAGCAGAGTTTACTGCATGTGGGTCCATTGTTTGCGGATCGGTATTCGATGCCCAACGAAATGTTTCGGCGGAAGCACTAAATGCCGTTAAGCTCATCGCGCCACCAATAAAGGCTAGTTTTAGTATTTTCATTACTCTCTCCCTCGTTGTTAAACAGTATTGCTCACTTTCGGGTTTAATTATGCGGGGCTATCGGCGAATAGTCCATGCTGTGATTTAATAGGCTTGGTCACAGTGAACTTGCTCGAAGTGGGCAGGGTCGCTTTGTAGCGTCTCTGGATGACAAAATACCCTGCATCTCGCTACATGAAACCTGGCCCGGGGTTCCTGGACCATCGTGCCTAGGCCCGTGGACCGGGAACCAAGAGCCACGGCCCCGGACCATAGAGCACGCATCGTCGACCTACTGTCAGTTTTGCATGAGCCCAATCAGCGTTGGTTAGTTTTGCTCGGGCCGCGGTCCGTGGACCAAGCCACGCATGCCTAGTC
>Ga0209196_1001237_pt1 | contig 18689 bp, 17 predicted proteins | sample COGITO_mtgs_1105_5_FD_184801 | JGI IMG/M metagenome (GOLD analysis project Ga0209196, IMG submission 184801) | Pelagic marine microbial communities from North Sea - COGITO_mtgs_110509 (SPAdes) (version 2) | ecosystem: Environmental > Aquatic > Marine > Epipelagic ... | reverse complement strand
TGAAGCTGCGGGGGGTTTCGGTAGTGATCTGCTCAAGAAAGGAGAGCATTTCGTCTTTCTTGAAGTCACCGGAGATACTGAGGAATGAATTTTCAGTGGTGTAGCGTTCTTTGTGGTAGTTCACCATGTCATCATGGCTGAGCTGATTAAAGAGCTCCATGTGACCTATGACAGGATGCCGTCGAGCATCATGAGCGTAAGCAGTGGAGTAGAGAAGGCGGCCGTTTCGATCATCTGGGTCATCTAGGCCCATGTCGATTTCACGGCGAATGACACCTTTTTCCTTTTCAAATTCATCGATGGGGAAGCTTGGTTTAAAGACCATTTCAGTGAGTACCTTGAGAAAGGTTTGGGCACTCTCAGATGGGCCATCAATGTAATATACGGTGCGATCAAAGGTGGTGTAAGCATTCCATTCGCCGCCAGCTGCCTGTACGGTGTCTGAGATCTCTTTGCCGTCATAGTTCTCCGTGCCCTTGAACACCATGTGCTCAAGAAGGTGTGATATTCCAGCTCCTAGATGACGACCTTCGTGAATGCTACCTGTTTCCACCCAAGCTTGTGTGCTGATGACGGGAGCTGATGAATCAGCATCCAGAATAACAGTGAGGCCATTGCTTAAGACATGGCTGGTAGCTGTGGTAGCAGGAAATTCCATGGCGAAAACTTGGGTGGATCGCTTGTTATATGCAAGGATGGAATAAGGCCTCACGCAGGCTCATGTTATAGAATTTAGTTGCAAGGTGATGGATTGAATATAATGTATTACTTGTCTGCTGTGTGCGACCACTAATGGTAGTACGCCCGAACCGATAGACTATACCTGGGGGCGGCCCCTACGAGCTAATGTCATGCCTTTTTAGGAAGACAGAGGAGCGGAGGATGTCCCCAACCTATTGAGTGCACGGAATCGTGGCTCATACACCATGGACGGCACAGCGGACTTTTTTTTCTCAGTGGGTTGAATCAGCTTGGGGCAAGCTTTAGCCGAAATCATATGGCTGGCTCTGATTAGCCCTGATAGGCTCTGATTGAATCTAGCGAGAGGGGGCAGGCGAGTGATGTATTTTTTATCGTAAAAAACGGTGTTATTCACTCCCGATCTGTGGACAATGTGCCCGTGTCCGATGATGCAAATAGTAAGTGCTCAAAAGCAGCCACGGTAAAGACCGAGATTTTGAAGCTGAATGATCAACCATTCCGCCTCAAGTCGGGTGATGTATTGCCGGAGCTTGAAGTTGCCTATCAAACATGGGGAACGCTCAATGAGGATGCATCCAATGCTATTCTTGTATCCCATGCGCTTTCTGGGTCTCACCATGCGAGTGGCTACAATCCAGACCTTCCCGAAGCAGGGGAGCTGTGGAAAGAGGAACTGCATGCTGGCTGGTGGGATGAGTTCATGGGGCCGGGAAAGGCTCTGGATACCGATCGTTTTTTTATTATCTGTGCGAATTATCTGGGTGGTTGTTACGGCACTACTGGGCCACGCTCGGTAAACCCTGCAACGGGGAACCCCTACGGCTCAAAATTCCCCCAGGTTTCCGTTTCTGACCAAGTCAACATGCAGGCTGCGTTGCTTGATGCTCTCGGCATTGATGTATTGCGTGCCGGCGTTGGGCCCTCTGTTGGCGGCTTAGTGACTTTGGCGTTCGCGGCCCTTTATCCTGAGCGCGTTAAAACAGTGATACCCATTGCCAGTGGTTTGAAGACAACGGTTTTAAACCGGCTTATTCTTTTTGAGCAGATCCTAGCGATTGAAAACGACCCCTATTTTAACGGTGGGGACTATTATGATGGGCCTCATCCTGATTATGGTTTGGCGCTAGCAAGAATGATTTCGCACAAAACCTTTGTTCATTTGGATGCGATTGAGCAGCGCGCACGCAAAGAGGTGCGACAAGACAAGGAGACCTTGGCTTGGTATCGAGTGCAAGATACGTTTCAAAGTTACATGCTGCATCAAGGTAAGAAATTCGTGAAGCGTTTTGATGCCAATACCTATTTGCGTATTATCGACATGTGGTCGCGTTTTGATGCCTGTAAGGAGGTAGGCGTTAAATCTGTTCAGGAGCTGTTCAAGAAATGTGCGGAGAACAATCAGCAATTCTTGGTCTTTAGTATCGACTCTGATTTTTGTTTTTACCCTGAAGAGCAGGCCGATATTGTCGCTGGTCTTGAGGCTGCAGGTGTTGATGCAATGCATATTACAGTGCACTCTGACAAAGGGCATGATTCTTTTTTGTTGGAGCCCGCGCTCTACACACCGCATATCACCTACGCTTTATCAGATTAAGGCGGAGGCTTTGTGTTTGTTGTGTTGTGTGCTCTTTAACTTTAGAGCCTTTAGTCTTTGCTTTTTGTGATGCTTGATGTGTAATGGTACTGTTTAAAAGCCATTTTTGTTTAAAAGCCATTTTCATTATGCAAGCTACACTTCACGAGCCAGATGTATCACAGGACTGCGCACCATTAACGGACGGAAGGGGTCTGAGTGACTGTCTGGTAGCTAATCATAAGCTCAAAGAGCTGATGACCACGGAGCTCCGGCAGGCTGGATTTGAGGTGGTTCCAAACTCGAAAGCAAATGCGCAGACGGTGCACCTTCCTGTTGATCATTGGATTGAGGTTGGTGCCTTATGCATGCTGGCTCAGTCTGATACCGCCGTTTGCTTAATGGATAAACGCGGTGATCTCGTCGCATGGAAAGGTGCAGAAAAGCCACAGCATTGTGGTGATGATATTGTGACAGAAGCCGAGTGCTTTAGAATCAAGTATCCGTGGGATCTGCTGCAGCTCAATGAAGAGGTGTTATCGATGATGGATAGTTCTGAAATATCAGGTGATATCCATCCTTTGGCTTATGTTGATGGCCATATTCATCTTGGCAAGGGCTCTAGAATCCTTCCCGGTGTATACATTGAGGGAAACGTCATCATAGGCGAAGGCTGTCAAATAGGACCTAACGCCTATATCCATGGCAATACATCAATCGGTGATGATTGCAGCATCGGTAACGCTGTCGAAATAGCAAATTCGGTGATCTATCCACACACGCATGTGAAGCATCTCAGTTATGTGGGGGATTCCATTCTGGGCTCTCACGTTCAGCTAGGTGCTGGAACGGTTGTCGCTAATTACCGGCATGATGGAACCAATCACCGATCTCTCGTTCAGGGTAGGCTGGTGGATACACAGCGCAAAAAGTTTGGCGCGGTGTTAGGTGATGGTGTTCGGACCGGAATTAATACCTGCGTCTATCCTGGTCGCAAAATTGGCCCTGGCCGCATGACCAGCCCTAATGCAATTGTCGACAAGGATTTGATGTCTTCGAGGATGACGAGTAGAAACTCGGTGAGTTATCAGATTTAGTCTGATGTGTCTGGCTTGTTGTTACCTTCCAATAGTTCTGGGGGCAGCTCTCCACCATGGCGGATGTCTGCAGAGGTCGTTTCAAAGATGACGTCCTCGGCGATATTGGTGGCAAGGTTACCCACTCGATCCAGCCAGCGGCAGATTAATACTAGATCCAGATAATCACGGTAATGTCCCGTTTGGGTCTCGAGTTTTTCTGAGAAAAACCTGGAAGTTGTCTTGTGTGTTTTCTTGAGGGTTTTTTCACGTTCAACGACCGTCAGTGCCAGGTCGATGTCGCTGTCGGAATACGCGGTAATGGCATCGGCAAGCATGCTTGCCGCGACTTGGTAAAGCCCTTCGATCCTTGATACTTCCGGGACTTTGTCGTTTTTGAGCATCTTGCGGCTGCGTTTGGCAATGCTGACTGCCTGATCGGAGATGCGCTCAAGATTGGTAGCCGTTTTCATAGCGCCAATGACCATGCGCAAATCTGTAGCTACCGGTTGGAAACGAACGATGATTTGCAGGCCAAGGCTGTCGATTTGGATTTCCAACTGATCCTCGTCTTCGTCATCGGCGATGGCCTGATTGCAGAGTTGTTTGTCTCGCTGAAGGAGACCGTTGATGGTGTTTTGTAGGTTGCGCTGGGCTCCTGCTGCCATGATGAGGGTGGTCTCCCTGAGCTCTTGGAGGGCCGTATTGAAATTACTGAGGATGTGTTCGCCTGGTTGCATGTTGATGATTGGTTAGGTTCTATGATTGGAAGATTTGATTTTATCCGAAGCGTCCGGAAATGTAGTCCTCGGTTTGTTTTACACTGGGGTTGGTGAAGATCTGAGTTGTGGACCCATATTCGATGAGTTCGCCGAGGTAGAAAAAGGCGGTGTTGTCTGAGATGCGGCTGGCTTGCTGCATGGAGTGGGTGACGATGACGATGGTAAAGTCTTTGCGCAGCTCGAGCATCAGCTCTTCGACCTTCGCTGTGGCGATGGGGTCAAGGGCGGAGCAGGGTTCGTCCATGAGGATGACCTTGGGTCGGACGGCGATGGTGCGTGCGATGCAGAGGCGCTGCTGCTGGCCTCCGGAAAGACCGAGGGCACTATCCTTGAGGCGGTCCTTAGCTTCGTCCCAGAGGGCGGCGCTTTTCAGGCTGCGTTCGACGGCTTCATCAAGCACACTCTTCTTTTTAACTCCCTGGATGCGGAGGCCGTAGGCGACATTGTCGTAGATGCTTTTCGGGAACGGGTTGTATTTTTGAAAGACCATGCCGACCTGCTTGCGAAGCTCGATGGCATCAACATCGGCAGCATGGATGTCCTGACCAAGAATGCGGATAGTGCCGCGCGTGATCTTCGCAGTATCGATCAGGTCGTTCATTCGGTTGAGGCAACGCAGCAGGGTGGATTTGCCACAGCCGGATGGTCCGATCAATGCGGTGACTTGATTCTTAGGCACTTTCATGGAAATGCCCTTGAGTGTCTCAGTCTTACCGAGGTCGTAACTGAAACCAATATCCTCCACCTCAATCACAGTGGAAGGCTTTTTCTTTTTGGCCGCTTTTGATGGGGATGTTAGTATATTTGACATGTCATGCATGAGTTTTAAATTTCAAATTTAGGATGGAGAAGTTGAGGTGTAGCCGCTCTACCACTTGAGTTTTTTGCGAACACGGTTACGCAGCAGAATGGAGATAAAGGCAAAGCCCATGACGAGCAGTAGGAAGGCGAAGGTGGCACCGTTCTGCATTGGTTTACTGAGCGGGTCGTCGGGCAGCTTGGCTAGGGTGTAGATGTGGAAGGGAAGGGCTTGCACGGACTGAGTGAAGAATGCCCAAACGCCTTCGTTTTGCAGTGCTTGCATGGGCATGTCCGTCTTATCCGTAGAGGTCGCGGTAAGCATGATCGGCGCTGTTTCACCAGCGACGCGGGTGATCCCCAATACCGTAGCGGTAAGAATGCCAGGCAGGGCGTAGGGTAGCACCGCTTTGCGAATGGTCTGCCACTGCGAGGAACCGAGAGCGAACGAGGCCTCACGAAACCCTCCAGGTACGGCGCGTAGGCTTTCCTCACAGGCGGTAATAATGACGGGCAGCACCATGATGGCGAGCGTGCAGCTTCCTGCGAGCAGTGAGGTGCCCCATCCTTGGAAACTAAGGTAGCTTGACCCGATGGAAAAGGCGAACAAGCTACGCTCATCGACGTGTTCGACAATGACCGGAGCGGCATGGCAAAAGATGCCCCAACCGAAGAGGGCGAAGACAATCGAGGGTACACCGGCGAGGTTGAGAATAGAGAGGCGGATCAACGACATGATACGTCCCTTGCCGCAGTATTCGCTGAGATAGATGGCTGCTGAAATACCAACAGAAAGAGCAATGATCATGCAGAAAAACACCAGCAAGGCGGTGCCTACCAGTGGCCCGGCAATACCTCCTGCACTATAGTTGAGCGCGTGCGGATCGAGGATCACGGCATCTTGGTTTTTTTCGCGCCAGATATCAAAGTCCTTGTCTGGCATCGAGAACTTATTGCCCTCGGCATCGTGCCAGACGCGGAGGATTTCTGGGTTCGAGGTGAAGAACTCGGTGTTCACGTAGGGGGCTTCTGATTTGAAAAAAGTCGGCAGCCCCTTGTAGGCGATTTGGCCGAAAATCAGCACGGCGCAGAACAGGATAAAGTAAGTGGCTGCACCAAAGGCACCGACACCGAGCTTGCCGCGGAGCTGTGTCCAGCTGCGCTTTGCCTTGAATGGATTTTTTGATGCGGTCATGACTATCGAGTTTTGCGGTTGAGCACGCGCTGGCAGGTGCTGTTGATAACAAGTGAGATGGTGAAGAGTACGAGCCCAACCATGAATAGCGCTTGCCAGTGTAAAGAGCCCTCGGTGACCTCGCCGTACTCCTGGGCGATGATGCTGGTCATGGTGTGCACTGGCTGGCCAACGACGCCGAGGCCTTCACTGAACTCGGGGATTTTTGCTTTGTTGCCTGCCACCATGAGCACCACCATCGTTTCACCGACAACTCTGCCAAAGCCGAGCATGATGGCGGCGATGATGCCGGACATGGAGGCGGGCAGAACGACTTTGATAGCGGTTTGGAGTTTGGTCGCTCCCATGGCAAGTGATGCTTCCGTGAATGCTTTGGGTACGTTGTTGAGAGCGTCCTCGGCGAGGGTGAAGATGGTGGGGGCTGCCATGAAGGCGAGCAGTAGGGCGGCTAGCAATACGTTGAGTCGCTCGGTGATGGGGAAACCCGGAATCCAGGAGAGCAGCGGTGAGTGACTCCAGTCCTTGAGCAGGCCGGCGAGGACCAGCACGCCGAACAGGCCGAGCACGACCGAGGGGATCGCCTGAATGAATTCGATGCCTGGTTTGATGAGCGCGGCTTCGCGTTTGTGGGCGAACTGGTTGACATAAAGAGCCGCGCCAATAGCGAGGGGAACGGCGAAGAGCAGGGACACACTTGCGACCAGGAGTGAGCCAGTAAACAAGGGCATGAGTCCGTAAACGTTTTGCCATGGGCTTCCCGTCTGCCACTCGGAGCCAAAGAAAAAAGCGGTGAGGGCATTGCCTAGGTTGACGTTCTCATCGTGTCGCCACGTGCTGATGTTTTCTTTCTGCTTGGCAATAATCACGGCCAACTCGCCGTTGAGCTGGCGAGCCTCGTTGATGGTGGCGGTGACTTGTTTGTTTTCAAACTCAGAGGGCAGGGTGTCGAAAGCTGCAGCGAGTTCGCTCACTAGAGTGTCCACGGCGAGGTCGTGATGTTGAATCGTCTGGTAAACGGGTTGGATGAGCGCCTCGGTATCGATCGCTATAAAACTCCCGCGGGACTTCTTCAGCCGATCTTCGATAGCGGTAATGGTCTCGGAGGGGTCAGCGCGTTTGCGGGCTTTTTTTAAGCCTTCTTCCAGTGCCGAGATGCTGCCTGAGGTTTGCCGGTTAAGCTTGAGGATGCGGTCGGTTTCCTCAGTTTGCCTAGTCAGGGTAGCTTCGAGCTGGCTGAGTGGTTTGCCGGCCGATTTGATGCGCTGGATCGCGGTGTTGAAGGCCCCCATTTCTTGGCTGATGCGGGTGCTGATTGCGGCAACGGCGTCTGGTGTCTCCGCATCGTTAAGCGCGTATTCTTGGGCGAGACTGAGCGCCTTCTGCCGTGCCTCGGGCGAGATTTTTTCAATGTCGGGAAGACGGCGGGCGAGCGATAAGAGGAGTTGTTTTTCGGGAACCTTGGCGCAGGCGGCCGCGATGTCGGCGCGGAGTTTTACGCTAGCGGCTTCTTTTCCCGCACCATCGTCGAGATCAATGTATTGCTCGATGTCCTCTTCGAACTCGTCATCAACTAGAGCTTCGAATTCCTCGTAGAGATAGATGGCGGATTCCTCGTCGCCAAAGCGGTGGCGCTTCTCCGCGATGAAGGCTTGGTTGATGCGGGCGAGCAGGGCTTTGTAGCCGGTGAGTTCATAACGCACCTTATTGGTGAGTTCGATACCAGAGACTCGGGCCTCACTGAGTTCAACGCGGTAGCCAGGAACAAAGCCGAGTCCAGATTTCAGCAGAAAAACGCAGATGAAAAGTAAAGCGAGGATGGCAAGGTAGGCGTTACCGCCAAAGAATCCCTTTACCACGCCGTCGGTGGTGATGTTTAAGCCCATAAGACGCAGTCCTCGTTTTCCTTTGAACGAGGGAGCGGGATGACTTGTGGGGACGCGGTCTGGCACGGCGGCAACCTGCACGCACTGCAGGTAAAACCGAAGAATGCTTGTGTGGCGATTTGGTCACATTGATACCAAGCCTGATCGGGCAAAGTAGCTAGATGGAGGCTGTAACGTAAAAATAAACCCCGGACAGTATAGGCTGTCCGGGGTTTGCGATGGGATTTCCTTATTGGCTAAAAGAAATCAATTACTTCGTTTGTGCACCCATGGCCTTTTCTGCAATGGGGGTGGGGATGAAGCCGATTTCGGAGACGATGTCGTTGGCGGCATCTGAGCTGGTTGCCCACTTGAGGAACTTGGCTGCCTCACCGGTGGGTTCGCCGACGGTGTAGTAGTAGAGTTTCCGAGCTAATGGGTATTCGGCAATCTTGGAAACCTTGGCAGAGACACCTTCTACTTTGACGGTCTTAAAGCCGTCACCTTTAGCGTAGGCATAGCCGACGTAGCCGATGCCATTGGCGTTTTTGGTGACCTCAGTAACGATGGGCTGGTTGCCCTCAAGCTTCTGGCAGTTGGTGCCGTAGTCCTTCTTGGACATGGCGAGTTTGGAGAAGCTCTTATAGGTGCCTGATGAGGTGTTGCGCGTGTAAACCGAGATGGTGGCATCAGGGCCGCCGACTTCAGACCAGTTGGTGATGGTGCCGGTAAAAATACCTTCGATCTGCGTTAAGGAGAGTTTACGAACAGGGTTGTTCTCATTGACGATCACGGCGATCATGTCCCAGGCCGCGACGTGCTCGACGAGGGCTTTGCCCTTGGCTTCGAACTTATCGAGTTCCTGCTGCTTTACCTTGCGGCTAGACATGCCAATGTCGGCGGTGCCGGCATCGAGGTTGGAGAAAGCGTGGGAGGAACCTTGGGCGAGGATGTCAATCTTCACGGAGGGGTTGTCTTTGACATAAGCGTTCTTCAGCTGAGGAACGAGCTTGGCTCCTAATGTGTCAGAACCTTTGATGTCGATCTTAGATTCGTCGGCATTGACGAGGTTGGTGGGGCTGAGGATCAGGCCTGCGATGACGGCGGCGTGGGCGGTGAGGGATGATATGTTTTTCATGGTTTTCTTTTTTTGTTAGTAGTATGATTGTCGCTTGGTTTTTTTGTTGGCGACGGTGCATTATTTCGCATGGAGTGCACCCAAAGGCAAAAAACCATGCGTTACAAAAGCGCCACATTCGTGCTAATATGTGGCGGATCCGTCACACATGAGTATGTTCGGAATAGAGCTGGCGGGTGTAGTTACAGAGCGAACTCATTAAATAACGATGCAAACAATTCTAGTCATTGAAGACGAAGTGGATATCGCCGAGCTAGTGGCCTTCAACCTGAAGCGTAACGACTTTGAGGTGGTAATGGAACATGACGGTCTGAGTGGCCTCGCTACAGCGCGTGAACTGCTTCCAGACCTGATCGTACTTGATCTGATGATGCCTGGGCTGGATGGAGTCGGGGTATTCAAGGAGCTTAACAAGGATGCTGCGACGCGGGGCACTCCGGTGATCATGCTGACGGCTCGCGGACAGACGGAGGATAAGATAGCGGGCTTACAAATCGGAGCCGACGACTATATGACCAAGCCTTTTAGTCCCAAGGAGCTCGTCTTACGGGTGAAAAGTGTGCTTAAGCGTTCCGCAAAACCGACAAGTGGGGCGGAGTTGGAGTGTGGTCCGTTCCGCTTCGTGAAAAACTCGCTGCATTTTTATACCGATGGTGAGTTAGTGGATCTGACCTCAACGGAGTTCAAGCTGATGCTTTATCTCTGTGAGAGAAAGAACGTGCCCCAGGACCGACATGATATCTTGGTGGAGGTCATGGGTTACAGCGGCGAAGTGTATAGCCGGACACTGGATACCCACATGAAGCGACTTCGCCGCAAATTGGGTAAACGTGCTGATATGCTGGAAACAGTGCGCGGAATAGGTTATCAGGTCGTTATCCCTAGCTCATGATTGTGCAATTCTGAAACTCGGCCATGCTCGAAATCACCCTCATCGTTATCATCCTTGCCTTAGCTTGGATGTTGGTAAACCAGAGTAGACGGCATACGGCTGAGGGTAGTCAGCAGCAATCGCGCAGCCGTGAGGCGAAAAAAGAGGTGCTGCGTGAACGTGACCAGTTGTTGGATGCCTTGGGGGATGCCTTTTTACTCGTCAGTGAAACCAGTCAGATTGTTTTTGCCAATGAGTGTGCACGCAAGCTGGTAAAAGGACGCCGGCTCCAAGGGCGCAGTATCATGGAGGCCTTTCTGGATGATGCCTTGTCAGTGGCCATTATGAGATGTATCCGGACGGGCAAGCCGATGCAGGAGAGGGTGGTATTGCACTCTACCTACACTCCGCTGGGGTCGGTGGGTGAACAGGGGCTGAGCGCATGGGTGATCGATGCTGCTCCGCTAGCAAGTTATAGTGAGCAAGGTCTGACGCGTGTGGTGATCCGTGACGTGACAACAGAACATCAAGCGGACCAGGTGCGGCGTGATTTTGTAGCGAATGCCTCCCATGAGCTGCGCACACCGATGGCGATCATCAACGGCTACCTTGAAAACTTACTTGATGATGATTTGTTGGATGATCCGGTGATGTCGCGGCGCTTTTTGGAAACGATGCGTAAGCACGGCCAGCGGATCTCGCTGTTGGTAGAGGACATGCTGGTCATTTCCAAGATGGAGTCAGGTGATGCGATGCTGCTCAATATGGACAGCTTTAGCATTAAGGAGTGTGTCAACGATGTCTGTGATCGCCTAGAGGCCATGATCTCCCAGCAGCAGGCGGTGGTGGACATCAGCGTGGTGCCGGATGATTTGTGCATGATGGGAGATCGCTTTTATTGGACTCAGGTCATCTTCAATCTGATGGAGAATGCTCTAAAACAAAACCCGCAGGGGCCACTGAAGCTAGTGGTTCAGGCTGAAAAATCTGAGGACCAGATTAAGATTTCGATCTGTGACAATGGCGTGGGTATACCGGCGGCTGACTTGCCTTATATTTTCAAACGGTTTTACCGGGTTGAGAAACATCATTCTCAGAGTGAGATCAAGGGCACGGGCTTGGGGCTGTCGATCGTGCGCAGGGCGATCGAAGCTCATGGTGGAAAAATCACAGCAAGCTCTATTCCTGGTCAGCAAACCTGTTTTGTGATTTCTCTGCCTGTTGAGTAGCCCTTGCATTGGTCGAGAGTCTCGACATAAGGGCAGGAGGAATGTATGCATTGAGCTGTCGGCAGTCACCATTCTGCCAATCCTACTCATCCTATGCCAAGCAATACATCCATTTACGAGGTTTTCGAGCACCAGAAAGCGGATCTTTTAGTTCATTTGCTTAGTGCTAGCTCAGGTTTTGGCCAGATGGTGGTCTTTGCCCGTAAGCTCGATGTGATCCATGAATTAACCTCGACCCTGAACCATGCAGGGGTGGTTGCGCAATCGCTGCATGCCAACAAAAAAGTTGAGCTGCGCGAACGGGCATTAAAAGAGTTTCACGAGGGTAAGACTCAGGTGTTGGTGATGACAGAAGGCGTGGCTCGTGCTATCGATTTCTCAGGTGTGAAGAATATGCTCAATTATGATATTCCGGAGCTCAAGCAAGACTACCTAGCCCGTGTTGAGCTAACGCAGCAGGCGGGGGGAGAGACACTTACTTTGGTGGAGACACAGAATCTCCAAGCGCTGCATAAATTTGAAGAGATGCTAGGCTTTGATTTACCACGCAAAACGGCGGAGGGATTTGTGTATGCTACTCAGCCGATGAATTCGAAGCCGCCTCGTAAAAAAGGAGGGATTGCCAAAGGTATTCGCTCGAGGCCGTTGCAGAATAAAAAGCCGAAATACAAGGTCAAGGGCCGGGGAAAGTAGCGACAATGGATGTTGCCGCTTTCACTGAGCCTGCATCGCACTCTTAGCCGCGTGGGCAGCTGTGGCAAAACATGCCTGCATGAGGTAGCCCCCGGTGGGTGCTTCCCAATCGATCATTTCTCCTGCGATATAGAGATGCGGGATTTTTTTGAGCATCAGTGAGTGGTCGACTTCATCCCAGCAAATACCACCTGCGGAGGAGATTGCTTCAGCAATGGGTCTCGGGCCAGTGAGAGGGATGCGGCAGTGTTTGACTTCTCTGGCAAGTTCTTCGGCGGATTTCCAGGGGCCGCGATCTGGCATGAATTTGAGAATGGCGCACGTGCCAGGGTCAAGCTTCCAGCGGCGGCGGGCCTCACGAACGAAGTTGCGTTTGACCTTGCCCATACGTGATACTAGGTCCTCGTGGCTGGTGTCGGGTTTGAAGTCGATGATGATGTGAGCTTCTGGCTGCTGGCGAATGCTGGGCCCCATGTGGTAGATGGGTCCGCCTTCTAGCCCTTGGCGGGTGATGACGAGCTCTCCGTGGCGCGAGCTGTTACCGCTGCTCACCAAGAGGTTTTTGAGAGGTAGGCCTTCGGCCTCTTCGAGTAGCGGCATGGGCCAAGCGACCTCCCAGCCACAGTTTGCCGAGGTGAGGGGAGTGATCGATATGTCATGGCCTTTGAGGATGTCTACCCAGCTTGCGGTTGATCCTGTTTGCGGCCACGATGCGCCACCAAGGGCTAAGATGGTGGCGTCAGGCTTTACCGATAGCATGGTATCTTGGTGAGAGAACGTAAGCTGGTTAGGTTTTTCAAATGCGGTCCATGTGTGCCTGGTGTGGAAGGTGACCCCGAGGTCGCGCAGGCTTTTAATCCAGTTGCGCAGTAGAGGGGCGGCTTTGATCGAGCCTCTGTCAGGCGAGGGGAAGACCTTGCCGCTACTGGCAACAAAGGTCTCAATGCCAAGATCTGAGGCCCATTTCCTGAGCGCATGATTGTCAAAGCTGGTGATGATATCTCGCCACTGTTGTTCGGGAAGATTTGTAGCCGAGTATTTTTTGAGGAAGCCTTCGATAGGCTCATCATGGGTGAGATTGAGACCACTTTTTCCAGCTACAAGAAACTTGCGACCCACAGATGGCATCGCATCGTAAAGGTCAACCTTGGCTCCCAGCTTAGCAGCAACTTCAGCAGCAAAGAGCCCTGCAGGACCTCCTCCGATAATGGTAATGTTTTTCAAGGTCTCTGCTTTTAGGGCTTATGTCGTTGTGACATCAATTTGTATTGATAACGCAGTGGTCACGGCTAGAAAGGTGCGCATGAAGGATTGCAACGTGGATTGGCACAATTGGCAAGGTGAGATGCTCGCTACTCTCATGTTTGTGGTGCGTGATGGGCAGATACTGCTGATCGAAAAGCTGCGTGGCATAGGTATGGGCAAAATCAATGGTCCGGGAGGTAAGATCGATCCAGGTGAGACACCAGCGGAGTGTGTAATAAGGGAGTGCCAGGAGGAACTCCATATTACTCCTAAAGATCCCATTAAAATGGGCGAGCTCTGGTTTGCGATGTCTGACATGGAGGATATACACTGCCATGTGTTTATGGCGCATGAATTTGACGGTGTGCCCACGGCTACTGATGAAGCCATTCCTGCATGGACCGCTCTAGATGCGATCCCGTGGGAGAGGATGTGGGCAGACGATCCTCACTGGTTACCTCACATGCTGAAGGGGAAAAAGTTCCTCGGTAAATTTGTCTTTGAAGGTGAAAACATCCAGTGGCGAGAGGTGCTTGTGGGAGAGTCTAGTATTGCCGGTTGGATGTTGCCGTCCTGAGCCTTAGCTGTCCCGAGAGCTTGCTATCCCGTGCGCTTTATTCACTGGGATTTGACCTCATTGAGCACAGCGAGGACCTCATCGGTGATGTCGATGGCATGACGTGCATAAATCAGTGGTGATACCTGACTGCTTGTGGTGCCTGAAGTTTCTATCACCCATTGATATCCATTGGACTTGGCATACTCATCGGTGGTGAGCTTGCATTGATCAAGTATGCGGCGCGTGGCTGAAGTGATTTTCTGTTTGGTGGCGGTTGCCTGTGCGCCGTCAGCTTGCTTGATCTCATTGGCTAGTGCCTTGTATTGCTTGATGAGATTCTCCCGTTGGTCGATAAGTTGATCTCGCTCAGAGCGTGGTATCGCTTTGCTTTTTAGCTTGGCGTATACCTCTTTAATATCGAGGGCCAGGCTGTTGATTTTTTTTTGGCGTGTGTTGCTATCCCTCAAGTAACGATCACGTCCGGATTTCAAATAGGACAGCTCTTTGTCTGCAGCTCGATAGTGAAGCAGGAGCTTGTCGATGTTGACCGTGGCCACCTTGACTTCATCCGCTACGACTTGGCTTATGCTCAGAAGTAGAACAATAAGAATATGAATATGAGCTGGGGCGATCTTGTTACTCATCAAGGTGTGACTCATCCGTCGCAGTCAGGGTATCCATCTCTATGACGATGGCGGGGGATTAGTCCGTGGTTTTTTCCTTCACCTTATCGAGCTTCAATTTTTTGAGCTTAGGGGTGATGACTGCCCGGCAGTAAGGATTCTTCTCACCAACTATACGGTAATAATCCTGGTGGGAAACCTTTGCAGGGTAGAATGTTTTGGCTGTCGTGATTTCGGTGACAATAGGACGAGGGAAGCTTTGCTGCGCGGCATTCCTTGATGCGGTAGCGACCTTCTTTTGTTCTTCGTTGTGGAAGAAAATGGCAGACCTGTAATGGGTGCCGACATCCCCACCCTGCCTGTTGAGGGTGGTGGGATCATGGAGACGCCAGAACCAATCCAAGATTTTTTCGTAGGAGATGACCTCGGGGTCGAAGATAATCTGCACAGATTCAGCATGGCCTGTGATTCCTGCACACACATCCTCATAGGCTGGGTTGGGCACATGTCCGCCCATGAATCCTGATGTCACTGAATGGATGCCGTCGAGGCGCTGATAAACAGCTTCGACACACCAGTAGCAGCCTGCGGCGAGTGTAGCTGTCTGGTGACCTTCAGGCGTTGTTGGGGCTGCGGCGGGTTTTTTATCCTCCATGGTTTCTTTTGATTGAAGATTTTGGTTGCTGGCAAAGTAAATGAGGCAGGCTCCAATCGCCGCGATTGGAATGGCTGTGGTGAACAATCGTTTCATATATTGAGTCTATACCCCGTGTTAAACACTGTCAAATCAGTGGGTGATTCACTTTGATGATGCGTAAAAACGAAGAGCTACGGGCATGAAAGCTTCTAATGCCTCGATGCGTGAATCATCATGAGGGTGGGTGCGCAGGAACTCGGGCTGCTGGCCGCCATTGATACGGTGATAATCCCGCAGGCGCTTCCAGAGCTCGATCGATGCTCGCGGGTTGTAGCCTGCTTGTGCCATATACACCGCTCCCATTTTATCGCTCTCATATTCTTGTTTCCGGGAGAAGGGCAGGGCCTCAGCCAAGTAGCCGGCGAGAGCAAAGCCCGCCAGAGCATACTCAGGGTTGTCGAGCTCACTGGAATCAAGGGAAGACCAGAGCAGCTGCCCCACCGCGATGAGGGCAATAGCATTAATAATACGCTGCTGAGCGTGTGCTGCTGTTGTGTGTGATATCTCATGCCCAAGAATAGCAGCAAGGATGGCATCGGCTTGGTCGTCATCGCCAATGATTTGGAAAAGACCCGTATTGACTCCCACCTTGCCTCCAGGAAGGGCAAATGCATTCGGTGACAAATCCTCAAAGACAACAAACTCCCACTCAGCCTTGGGCAGCACGATCACCTGCTTGAGGCGCTCTGCCACCCGTGCTACGGGTTCGGTATAGCGCGGGTCCGTTGAAATGACCTTCTTGCGCTTCATTTTCTCAAACTGCCGCACACCGTGACTGCGCATGAGCTTGTTGGCTGTGCGCACAGTGATGTTGCCTTGTTCATCAATCGAGGACCGGAAGACACAGGATTGAAGAAGGAGGGCGAAAAGCGCTATGAGGATGAGAGAGCTGCGTTTCAAAGTGGTTATAATTCTCGATAAGCTAACGATTTATTTGTTTTCGACAAGACGAAAGAGCGGCTTGCAGGATGAGAAATCTAGGGTTGCAGTTTGTAGAGTGAGAGGTGATGCTTTAGTCATGCGCTGGTGTTGGGTGATCAACGAGGTGGGCGTATTTTCACATGGAGTCTGAACAACAACCTCTGACCATATGGATTCTTGATGACGGCAAGCCGGGACATCGTAATCAGTCCTTGGGGCTAGCTGAGGCGATGGGTCGCATACAAGACGCGAGTATACACCTTATATCACTGCCTCATGATGCGGGCTTTTTTTCACGGATGAAAAAGGCGTGTGAGCAGGCCAAGCAGCTGCCGAAACCGGATTTGGTGATTGCAGCTGGGCACAAGACACATGTGGCACTGCTCTACTTAGCTTGGAAAACAGGAGCGCGCTCCGTGGTTCTGATGAAACCATCCTTGCCATGTAAGTGGTTTGATCATTGCCTGATTCCAGAACACGATTTTGCAGAAGGAGTGAAAACACCTGAAAACGTGATGCTCACGAAGGGCGCGCTCAATCGTATCGCTTATGATCAGGAGGCAAAAGACGGCTCGGGCTTGTTTCTGGTCGGCGGCAGCAGCTCAGAATTTGGATTCGATGGTGAAGCTCTCCACAAAGCGATTGGTGAGATCGTGGGGTACGTGGATTTGCCAGAAGATGTGCAATGGACCCTGACTGATTCACGAAGAACCCCTGGGGATTTCATTGAGAGCTTGAAAGAAGCCCCCATTTCTAAACATCCACACCAGAAAACGGATTCCGACTGGTTGCCTGAACAGCTTCGCCGAGCCAGCGTGGTCTGGGTTACTGAGGATAGTGTATCGATGATCTATGAGGCGCTGAGCTGTGGAGCACAGGTTGGCCTATTGCCCATGCCGAGGATCAAAAAAGCAGGAAGGGTTGCGAGGGGTGTTGAGAACTTGCTCGAGGAGCAGCGAATTATTGCCTATTCGAGCTGGCAAGCTAGTCATCAATTGCCTGTGAACCAAGATGTTCTTGCTGAGGCTGACCGGTCTGCAACCTTAATTCTATCAGCCCTAAGATAGCTGGTAAACCTAGCGGGATTGATGATTGGACGTCGTGATAATGCCGACGCTGAAGAGGTGCTGATATATCAGCTTGATAGAAGAAGCTATACAACATAAGTAGTTACAAGTTTTTGTCTCCGTATGAATCAACTCAAGCCATTTTTACCCTATTATAAGTATCTCAAGCCTGTGAGGTGGAAGTTTGCTTTGGGCGTGTTATTCGGCGTCATTTTCTCTGTGTCGAGCGGTCTGGGGCTACCCATCATGGCGGAGACGGTATTTCCTGTTTTATTTGGCAGCCCGGATAAGGCCCCCGGTTGGTTGAAGGTGATCGTTGATCGCTGGTTTGGAAATGACACCCAAGGAGGCTTTTTGATTCTGTGTTGCATGTTTTTACCCCTGATGATGGGCATCCGAGCGGTCAGTGCGGTGGGTAATGGATACTTCATGACTTACAGCGGCATCTATGTGGTGCAGGCTATCCAAATTGCTGTTTTTGAAAAGGTGCAGGCCATGCCCATGGCGTTCTTTCAGAAGTATAAGACGGGTGAATTAATAGCCAGTATCATGGGCTATCCCGCGCAAATCAAAGGGGTAGTGGTGGACATGAGTAATGATCTGGTCAAGCAGCCGCTGACGTTGCTCTCGGCTTGCAGTTACCTCATCTACAAGTCTTTTGTCAGCGAAAGCTTTTTTGTTTCCATCATCGGCTTGTTGAGTGTTCCGGCTTTGGTTTTTCCTATTCGCCGGATTGGAATCTATGTTGCCAAACGCTCGCAGCAACTCGTAGCACAGGGAGAGAATCTGAATTCGGCGACCATCGAGTCCGTGCAGTCACCCCTTGAAATTCGCGCCTACAATCTAGAAGCTTCTCAAGTAAAACGATTCGTTGATCGGCTCAAGGATATCTTCAGACTCTCCATGAAGAGCACTCGGATGAGTCTACTCATATCTCCGAGTATTGAGTTTGTCTCCGCCTGTGGCATCGGGCTTTCACTCTACTTGGGGGTAAAATCAGGCATGAGCCAGGGCGAGTTTTTGGCCCTCATTATGGCGCTCTACATGGCCTACTCACCTATTAAAAAACTCGGCAACATTCATGGACAACTGAAGGCGCTGGAGGCTCCGCTCAATCGTCTGGAGTCGGTTTTGGCAGAGCCTGATACCGTGCCAGAACCTGTTGATCCCGTGACGATGGCAAAGCCTGCGCGAGGTGAAATTATCTACAAGGATGTGAACTTTGATTACATTGAGGGTAAGTCGGTTCTGAACGGAGTGAGTGTCAAGATTAACGCGGGAGAGAGTGTTGGTCTCGTAGGGTCGAGTGGTGCGGGTAAGTCTAGCTTTGTGAACCTGATTCCGCGTTTCTATGATATCAGTTCCGGCTCAATCGAGATAGATGGTATCGACATCAGAAAACTTCGTCTCAAGGATCTGCGCAATCAGATCGCCTACGTGCCGCAGATGCCGATGCTGTTTAATGCTTCGGTCGCGGATAACATTCGAGTAGGTAAGGCGGATGCCACGGATGCGGAAATCCAGGCCGCGGCAGCGCAGGCTAATGCCTTGGAATTTGTCGAGTCACTACCAAACGGGTTCGATACAGTTTTGAGTGAGCGAGGGAATTCACTTTCTGGTGGTCAGCGGCAGCGCATTGCCATTGCACGGGCGTTTTT
>Ga0209196_1001234_pt1 | contig 18726 bp, 19 predicted proteins | sample COGITO_mtgs_1105_5_FD_184801 | JGI IMG/M metagenome (GOLD analysis project Ga0209196, IMG submission 184801) | Pelagic marine microbial communities from North Sea - COGITO_mtgs_110509 (SPAdes) (version 2) | ecosystem: Environmental > Aquatic > Marine > Epipelagic ... | reverse complement strand
ACGATCATGTAAATAAGGGTTTTGTCGTTGTTTGTATGGCTATAAACGCTTTTAGACGACTAAGTGTGGTACCCAAAGCCAGAAAGCGTACTTCAATAATATCAATGACTTACGTGAGACGATCGTGATTTCGTCGTGATTGAATAAAAAAACCCCCAACTTTGCAGTGCGAAACCTAGCCAGTCAGGGGTTCAGTATATCCACTCACAGGAGAAAAGCAAACGTGGATATTAGGGAGTTCTTTATCGACCGGTAACGCTATCCATACTTCGCTGTTTACTCCGACGTCCTCGCGGTGCTTTAATTAAGTCACCAATAGATGACCGTGTTAATACGCGTCTTGAGTTATTAAAGAATGGTCTTACGCGGTCTTTAGCTTTCTGTAGTTCTCTAAATTCTTTTACGTACTTAGCTTTAGCTTTACTGTCTCTTTCGTCGTAAGCCGCTAAGTAACCTCTTGTAATTTCGCTTGTTCGTTTTGAAAACCACTGAGTTATTTCTACTTGCTGACCGCGTGTCCACTTAATTTGGTTAATGTCTGTGCTTGGTAAACCTACTGCATTAGTTAGGAAGTCAACTAAATCGAACGAGGTAGGATCAGTTATCTTTATTCCGCCTCGTGTTTCGTACCCTTTGTTCTGGAACCGCAAGGTTTCTAAGTATGATCTTAGCCCTTTTGGTAGAGCGTATTCTGCCGCTCGATAGTAATTTCCACGATTAACAAAGTCTGCGAAGTTACCAATGTTGCCAACCATGGTACCTGTTGGTCCTAAAAATAGTTGCGCGGCAAATAACAACGATCCGTCTCTCGATGGGTCCATCTTAACGTACTTACTATTGTACGGCATAAACAGATCAGCTTGATCTAGTTTCTGTGAGAAATCCCACCCAAGCGCCGCAGGAACACCACGCGTTAACAGCGTTGCTGTGCGTTCGTCTTCTACGTTCTCTCGTATCCACCGCTCTAAATCTTTTGGTGGATTTTCTTCATCATCGTCCCCGGTGATTTGGGAGATAAGTGCCTGCGCTACAGATGTTGCTACGTTGGCCATTGGCACGGCAGCTAACCCACCAAACACACCAGTGTAACCTAACATTAGGCTTAGTTTTCTAAATCCTGCTTTTTGCATAGCAGGATCAGCACCTTTGAACGCTTGCTTTGCGGCGTCAGTGTGCAACCAAAGCATTTGAAACTGGTACTTGCGAAACTGAAGTGGCGCTTTTGGGAGCACATCAAATAAAGCAGGAGCATCAAGCTTAGAGAAATTACCTTGTGTATCCTGCACAATCCGTATTGCGTATTCAGACGGCGTCATTTTTAGGCTTTTCATTTTTTGCGGATTTTGTTGTGCCATCTTAAACGCCGCGACCGCTGACGCTATTCTGTTGCTTGCTTCTACATAACGCGCAGACTGATACAGCCTATGGGTCATTTCATCGTACGCACGAATAGCCATGTTAGGTGACATATTTAAGTGTCGAAGGTCTTCTGTAATTCCAACATCAAGAAGGCCACGAGCCTGTAATTCTTTTAACACTGGCACCAATTCGGGTGTAATTTTGTTAAAATCTAGTACGACAGTGCTGTTACCACCAAGAAGCCCTAGCGTTCCTACATTAACAATTTGGTTTAAGAAGCTCGTGTTTATAACTTTCTTTGCCACGCTATAACCGCTGAACAATTTACCCCATGTGGCGGCCTGTGCCCAACCAAAATCTCCTGATATGTTTGAAACCGCAAAGTACGGCTGTGTCATGTTCTGGAAGAAGTATCCAAGACTCGACGTCAGCATATAAAAACTGTTCGCCTTCATAATATTGTCTTCTAATGTGGCAAACATGCCCGTTCGAGGTGCCATCATGCGCTGAAACTTTAAAGCGATTGTATTATACACAGGTAAAAGGTCTCGTTTGTTTTTTCCTGCTTCTTTTCTAGCATCAACTAAAGCGGCACTTATGTTAGCCCCATGTTTCATCTGAGCAATTAAATTAGACTGCCCCATTCCATGTTCGCCGAACGCTCGCAACATATCTTTGTCGTAGCCGGCACGGTTTAGCCTCTTGGTACCAGACAGCCGAGCGTTACTATCATCTAACGTCTGAAAGTACATATCTCTAATCATCTTAGCCATAGCATCTTTAGACGATTGGTCTAAGCCTGCGAGATTTGCATTTACGGCACCCAGTATTTTTTCGTACGCTTGTGCTCCACCGGGACGAGAATCTTCAAAATTGACAGTCTTTTCGGACGCTTCAGTAGATGCGTACTGATCTTTGTTTTTCTCTGCAAAAGTCTCAGCAGCTCCAAGAGACTCAAAGAAACTTATGACATAATCATCTGGGTTGGTTTTTAATTTTTCTATGCGCTTGCGGACAGAAGCGTTCGGGTTGTCTTTTAAGTCTTTCTCGGCGTCTAGTAGTGCCTGCGATTTTAATTCGCCGACGTATTTACCAAAACGTTTAAGCGGTGCATATGGCCCTACTAGCTTAGTGTCAAATTTAAAGAACTTAGAAACACCTAAGTTTTCAGCAATCTCTTGCATCATAAGCTGCATAGTACGACCGTGTGCAAATACGTCTCGAACAAGTTGTTGTTCTTCTGCACTTAGCCTGTCGTATTTTTTCTTCATCACAGGGTCTATCTTCACCTGCACGGGGTTGCCAGTTTTACGATCAGTCCATTGAGGGTCATACCCCCATTTTTGGTAGAACGTAGACGACCCTATAAAGTCGTTAATTAGCGCTTTACGCTCCATGTTAAAGTGGCGCGCTTGGTTTATAACACTCTCCACCATTGCAAGAACTTCGTTTCTCGTGGCTTCTGCGGCTAACATAAAGTCGTACCATTTACGCGCCGAAGGCATCTTAGCTTCGTTATCTCGTACTAAGCGATCAAGGTTTTTTGTGGCCTCTATTGGTTTTTTGGTTACGTTTGTAAAGTTGGTCAGGGCTTCAGCGGCTCCGTCACCATAATGTTTGCGGACGTAAGAAGTTTGGTTCTGTGTTTCGCTTTCGGGTACACTAAACTTAATTGTGCCCGGCGTCGTCGTATTCAGGTCAACGTCTAAAGCGTCGTTGCGTCCTACCACTACAGCGTCTTTGGCGTTAAACAGAATCTTATTGAACACTTGACCCGGGTTTGCGTCTTTGGCTTTTATTTCTACTTTAATACCTTTTATACCAAGGCCGTTTAAGTAAGCCGACGTTATTCCCATAGCCGCTGAAGAGTCACGGCTTAACCCACTAGCTCTGTTGTATTCAGCGTCGCTAATAAAACCTTCGAGGCTACCATTTCTAAGCTGCAAAGACGTTAAGCCAATATACATTTGACGCCCAGTCATATCCTCAAGTGAGGTATCGCCGAGTTCAAATCGCAGGTCTGCTTGTATGTCCGTAGGAAGTTGTTTAGCAATGTCTAAAACATTTGGTTGCTCGCTGAGTGGCATCTTCCAGTCCACCAGTTCGTTATCTGCTACAGTGTTATCGACACGCTCGAGCACGCCTCCACTAGCACCGCGTTCGTCCATGCGCGTCATCATGTACTGCGCGCCCGTTTCTTGATCTTCTGATACGTAAAACCCTACCCCAACTGCATTATTACCTAGCCCCATGTAATCTGGGCTTACTTTACGGAAAGCGTTTGAGGCACCGTGGAAATCTGTTGCTAGAACAAGCCGTGCAGAACCACGAGCCATGTGCACAAAGTCATACGCAGTTAAAGCAGTTTTGTTTTCTGGACGTAGCTTACGAAGAGCCCGTTTAAAGTCTGCCCACAACTGCCTAATAAAGTTAACGAGCTCACTTTTAGAATCTGAATTTGGCGTAACGCCTGCTTTAACTGCTTCTTCGACGAAATACGCAATAGTTTCAGAATCTAAATCAGAGACTGCCCCTTGCTCACTGGCGTTACCAACACGCTCCAGAGCGCGCTCAGAGATCGTTTTTTCTAGGCTTGTTTTGTCGCTCTTTGCCCAATCACGAATTTTGGTACTTGCTGTCTTTAACTGCTCACCGGTCAATACGTTATCCATACCAATATGAGCGCCAAGTTCATGCGCAATAGCGGCTCGTTCGTTTCCGGGGGCAATGTTTTCAGCAAACATAAACGCTCTGGTTACACCGTCATTATCAGTGACGACAACACCTTGCGCGTTACTTTTGTCAAGAATACCACTAAGCGTCAGCGTATCTATGTTTAACTCTTTAGTCAGCACCAAAGTAATAAGATCGTCTGGGCTGTTTAGTACACTGGTACGCCAGTTAGCGTCCTTGCCTATAAACCACTTGATGGCATCTCTTAGTTCGTTTGCAGTGGTTCCGTTCGCTTGACCTTCTGTTTCGTCTAGCGAAAACTTAGGCTTCACAATCTTTTTGCGCTGCTTTCGAACAACCTTTGTAGGGCTTTTAGGTTTTGCTATGCGTTCCACATTCGCTTGGAACCCAACATAGTTCTTGTCTTTTAGTATTTGTACGAGCCCAGGATTCTCTTCGTCCCAGTTCTCACCTAGCTTTTTTACAGCAAACGCATTAGCCTCTGCATCTAGGTCTCTGCCTTCGAGGGGGTCTGGTTTTGCCACCGCGCCAGTATTCTCTGCTCCGACCTGCTCAACTCCAGTCCGGCTTTCTGCGCCCTTAGAATCTGCGGTACGCGATAAGCTGTTGACGTCGGCGCTTTCTGTGGTTTTTTCGGTGGTTGCTTCATTAGCGTTCTCCAAAGTTGGACCATCATTATCTTGGTCGTATTTGTTTTCAATGTCACGTAGTTCTTGTGCTAGTTCTTCTTGACTGAGTTCACCCTCTTGGAACTCTTCAACGGATGAAATCCAATTCATTAGATCGCGTTTAGCGAGTTTGTTTACTTGTACGCCTCCAGTAGATACGCCATCCCTCCACAACTCTAACGCTTTTGTGCCATGAAGTTTAATTCTTTGTTTTTCAGCACGTATGCGTTCTTTAGCGGCTAACTCTTGTCTTTTGTTTTCAAAGGCATCTGGCTCGTTAGAACGCTCTTCCATAAACTTAGCGTCTTCATCGGTCATACCTTCTCGGGCACCCTGGTTAATAGATGCTCGTGTACTCATACCCGCTTGTTCACCTAGTTCTTTTTTATCAAGAATTGATACCGGTGCGTCTTGTTCTGGAGCAGCTTCAACGTTTACTGTCTTACTCTCTGTAATAATTCTACGGGCGGTGCCTTTGGGTAGACCTAAGCCCTCGTCTATTTTGTTAGGAAGTCTTCCAACCGCCATACCCGCAGCTTGGCGCGAGTTCATTTTTGTTCTATCCGCTAAAGTTTGTGGGTTTACAGAATTAGACGCGTCTAAAACACTATCGTTATCATTTTCTTTTGACGACTGGTACATTGCGTCGTAAGCTTTTTGTTCGTTTTTAGCTAAATTTTTTAACTTTGGGGTATTTTTTATACGCTCAATTAGTTGAGCTAGCGTTGTAACTTCTTCCTCAACAGGTTGAGTTTGCGTCGCCTCATCAGTCAACGCGTTAGCATCTTCAGCTACAGCTTGTGGATTAAGAGCCCCGCTTAACGCTTCTTCGAAGGTTTTAACCTTAAATTTGGCACCGTTGACGGCTGACGCCACAGCATCAAATTCTGATTTATCTGCAAAGTCTTTACCCAGTAGTTCTTCAGCTTTCTCAATCGCTTTCTTGCGTGAGCGTATAACCGTGTCTGGTTTGTACTTAGGCTCTACTGCCGGTTCAACATTTTCTTGTTCTACTTCCACGGTGGTTTCTTGTGGCGCAGACGCATACTTTTCAAGCGCGGCTTGGTATTCAGCATTGTATGTATCCAGAGCTTCTGCGGCTCGGTCTTTTTCGTAAGACTTTAAGAACGCGGCCGTTTCCTTTGCCACTTCTTTAGGGTCGTACAACCCCTTTGCATCAAGGTTATCTTCAACAGCTTTACCTATTTCGGTCTCAGGGTTTGCCGCATCAAGTTTTAACTGGTTGCTATCAGCGGCTTGTCTCGCTTTTACAAATTGTTCTTTTGGTGTAAATACTTTTGCTGCTTCTCTTAGGCTTCTGTTTTTAACCACTAAAGCTTCAGCTTGTGCTACTTGCGCTTGTTGAGCTTCGGCGTCTGCTGCTTTTTCTAGTTTAGCATTTTCTTCAGCTAACACAGGGTCTACGTCAAGTTTAGTCTCCGAGTTGTTAATCTTAAAAGCCGCAACATCAAGTGGAGCAGATACACCTTCTGCCAAACCTTCAATGATAACCTCACCCGGGTTTATTGTGCCAGTATCAACGTACTCAGCTAAAGCTTCGCCTCCGCCACCCCCAACGACTTGAGCTCCTGTGTTTTTTGCCAAACCAAGTTTTGTCAGTGGCGTCTTCGACGCAAGGCCCGCAGTAACAAGATCGACGGCACCAATGATTCCGCCTCTAACTTCTCCGCGCTCCTGTTGGCGTTCCATAAAGTCTCTGTCTTTTACAGCCCTAAGAGCATCAGATTTATCTAGTAGGTTATACCCCTCTGCGTTCGCCTCTGGAACAAGCTGACCATAGCGTTCTTGTAAATAACCGGAGCCCGCAAAAGTAGAAATTCCTAACTTCGGGTTTCTCAGGGCTAAAGCCGCGCCGATAGTAGGAATTTGTTCACCCGCCACTTGAGCAACTCCAGACGCAGTGTCTAGTGGGTTCTTTAGCGCTGTCATTAACCCTTCACCAAACGACTCTGCGCCTAAAATATTAGATACTGCCGCTTCACCCTTCTCGGACATAGGGTAGTTTTCCTGCGCAGCCATAGCTTTTTCCTGCGCAGTCATGGCATACTCAGCGCCTTTTTGGTAAAGATCATCGGGGTCGTCTTTAGCCGCCCACGGGAACTTAGCGGTTAAAACTTTTTCCCACCAAGGCATTTCCCCAGAAGCAATCTCAGCATCTCTCTGTGCTTCTCCGTCCGCTAGTGCAGAATACGCTTCAGCCTTAGATACGTTGGGGATGTTTCCTAAGTTGGATAGTCCACGAGCGACTGTGTTGTATGTTGTGTCTAAAAACCCTGTTGGCTTTTCGGTTTCACCGCCACGACTCATACCACTGAGGACGGCGTTGGCGCGTTCAATGGCTTCTTTTTGTTCTGGAGTCATTCTACAAACCTATTTTAAAAATGTTTCACGCTCTCTAGCTGTCATTGCGAGCCAAGTTTCGAGTTTTTCTACGACATCAGGTTTCTTCGGAAGCAACCCAAGATCATACTGTATTTGGTTTTTGTACAACATAAGCTCTGTTGGTTTATCCGCTAAATTCTCAACCGCATAAGCGTAGGTATCGCCTGTTACAAAACTGTTATACGCTTTTTGCGCCGCTTCTTTGTCCCAAGTTAAACCACTGTTAGCGATTGCGTCTTGCTTAATCTTCATTGCTTGCGCAACTGCCAGATCAGTATTTGCTTGAATACTGCCGTTTTGAAGTTCACGCCTTAAACGTTCGGTATCGTTGACTATTTCTTGGTAGTCAGTCTGCGTCTTAGTAGAATTTGTGCTTGCTCTGGTTTTCTCCATCTCCAGTACAGATGCCGCCACTGTCATGCTTGTCCCTGGGTTGGTAATTTGGTTCATCATAAAGTCACCTACCTGACCCTCGGCGCCCTCTCCGGCCGCACTAAACAATACACTTTCTTGTTCGCCAACTTTACGTAAGACTTTTACTTCTCCGTTTTCTCTAAGAACCCGCAGAGTTGTTGGCTCACCATCGGTAGGATCATCGACGCCATCGTACCATTTGGTTAGGCCATCTAACCCACCCTTAGCCATAGCTGCTTTTGCGTTTGCAGCAAGTTTCGTAGCTTCCCCCTGTAACTCTGCAAGCCCAAATTTATTAACAGTTTGTTCAATCGCTAGTTGTCTTTCTAGGGGGAGGTTTGAGGTTTTTACTAACTTCAAAAATGCTGATTGAGCCTGTTCGGGCGTAGTTATGCCATTGGCGTTTGCGTATTCTGGGTTATTGACCTGCGCTAGTAAATCGGCTTCTAGGGCGGTGTTGTCCTGCTCTGTTTGTGTAGCATTGTTACTTAGGGTTTGAGCAAGAGTGTTTGCCTCTACGCCATCAGCTTGTGCTTGAGTAAAACCAATTTTTGCTTTTCCTATTCCAACATTGATTGGGAGCATTTGTTCGTTTGTGTCAGACTTTGAATCTGTAAAGCGCAATGTGGAAGCTTGCTGTGCTATTTTTCCTGCTAGTAACGCTTTGAGTTCTGCTGCTTGTTCGCCTTTTAAGCCAGTACCTGCTATTACGTTGTCTACGTTTGCCGCATTAAGGTCAATCTTACCTTGCAGTAGCGCATCTATCTGGTTTGCCTGCGAGCCGGAAAGGTTTGCGCTTTCCATATTCTTTATAAACTGAGATTCTAAAAGTTTGATTTCATTATTTAGCTTTTTACTTTTACTAAGAGTGTCCATTCGAACACCGGCCGTCTGCGCCCGAGTTAAATCATTTTTTACAGGGTACGTGTCGTTTATTTCTGCGGTTCGAGCGATATTATAGTTCGTGCCCGACTTGGTGTAGTCTATTTTGGCTAGAGCCGCGTTCTGCGCAAGCAAACCTTGCAACGCAGTGGTGTACTTCTCATTGTTAGCGTCTATCCTGTTATCACGTTCCTTAGAGTTTAATTCAGCAAGCGCCGTTCTATTGGCTAAACCCCCGGCAGTGTCGCCATACCTTGTCGCGATGTTACCAAGAGCTTTATACCGCGCTTTTTCGAGTTCGTCGCCAGATAATTCGAATCCTGGGGCGCCTTCAGCCATGAACTTCTCGTCGTTCATAACTTTGCTTGTGGCGATACTTTGCTGTATCTTATTACCGATTTCAAACGTAGAGTTAAAGTTTTCGGCAAATTCCTGCCAACCAGATTTACGCGCCATGAGTGACCTCCTTGAACTCTATACCGAGCATATCGTAGTTAACTGCTTTAAAGCCAGAATCCGTATCCACGACTGCATCTGGGTAGCTTAACTCTACTTCGTCGGCCATAACTCCGATGAACTTGCGATCATCATCGCCTGTGTAAGTAAACTCGTACAGCGTAAGCGCCGTGCGTTGATCCACACCAACTTCTTTAATGTTTGATTTTAACCTACGATCACTAAAAGCGGTCATTGGGTTTGAGTAAGTCGCGTAAGCAGAAGCACCTGCACCTGCAAGCGCACCAATGTCACCTAGAGCACTACCAGAAGTATTCACGTAAGCACTTGTTTGGTTATTCAGTATGTTACTTAAACCACCGATTTGCATTTGTTGACCTGCACCGATAGTACCCGCGCCGATGGCCATATTACCCATGTAGTTTTGACCCGCAGACTGTGCGTTCTGTCCTGCCATTGACCCTGCGCCAGATGCTCCACCGTAAGCTGCCGCACTCGCTCCTGCTAAACCACGGCCCATACCGACGGCGTCTAACCGCCTGGCGTATCCCATCTGATCCGCTTGAGTTCTTGAGTTTGTCATAGCGTTGGCACGTTGTGCTGATAGAGCCAAGTTACTTGCATTCTGCATCCCTGCAAATCTACCAGAGTTAGGATTTACACCCATCGAGGCCATTGCGCGTTGGTTCATACGTTGGTTCTGACTAAACGCTAACCCTGCATCCGCAGACGCTTTTGACGCCAACTGGTTTCTATAGTCTTGGGTATTAAACCTCTCTGCATCAGCGACGAGGCCGCGCTCCACTGGTCTAAACGTATCACGTTGGTAATTGTAATAATCCCGTGCTTGATCCATCTGCTCGTTTTGAGCCGCCATTTGTTGGTTCGCTATACCTTCAAGGATTGGCGCTGAACGGTCGTACTGCTCTCTAGCAAAAGCAAGTTGCTCTCTTCCTAGTCCCGCTTGTATTTCCGCTGCTTCTTTACTTGCTTGAGCGAGCGGCTCATAATCGGGGGGTGGTGCACCTTTAGAACCCATGTTTTTGTCCTCTGTAGTAGTTATCCGGCCACATAACGAGAGTAATGATATCTTGACCTTGGTTGCCTGCTTGTCTCATTACGCCCTCCTCTACGAAGCCGATATGTTTATCCAGTTTTAAGGCTTTTAGGTTGTCAGAAGCGACTAAACCCGTAAGCCGTTTTAATTTACATTGACCAAACGCATATACGTACGCGTGATCTAACATCTCTAAAAACAGTCTATTGGGTTTGCTGACGGCTATATGACAAGTAGCGTTGGATAGATTAAAGTTATTAAAAACTATACCACCGACTAACTCGCCTTTCGTTTCAGCGCCCATTGCATAGCAGTCTCCCCACGAAGCGGCTTGATCTACCTGCTCGGCTACCCACGATGCTACTCGTTCTTTTTCGTCAAACACTAAACGAGACGCGTGCATGGATACTCCTGTTCACACGTTAACACATAAGAATTGAATATCATAGTCAAAAATACTTGTCACCCCTATTCTAAATAATCCCTCGTATAGTAGCTACACTTGTCCATATATCGTCCCAATCAGTAAACGCGCCGGCGCTATCATAAGCGTAGCTTTTCATACGTAATCGTTGATTGTCGTTAGTTGTGTCAAAGGTTGCTGAATAGAAAGTATTGTAGGTGCCTTGCCCTAGTTCAACGCTACTCCAGCTTTCTACGTCGTTGTGGTTATCACATTTAAAATACAAACACTTATACGCCGTTAAATCACTATCGCCTGCTTGCCCATAAACATTTACTAACTCTCCTATAAAAAGTGGAATTGCTCCACTGGGGTAAGGTAAAGTGCAGTCATTCGATGTTGTTAGAGTGTATACTTTATCGTAAACCCATTCCTTACCTATAAAAAACTTTCGGCCAACCGCAACCGGGGTAAGTGGAGCTAAGTATGCAGGCTGTACGAGGTTTACAACGGAAACAATACTGTCTTCGTATATAGAATTGTACTGAGCTGTTGATATAGATTTCCACATTTCGTGGGGTTGTGTCCCAAATGCATCTTCCAAGCTGGCAGTAGCACTCCTAAACTCATCAGTTCCTCGGTGGTACGCAACTCTTTTTTCGCCATCTTCGGCGTACATTTCCTCTATCACTGTATCCACCCACCATTCTTAGCGATTGTAAATATTTCCCGCTCTATGTCTGCATCAGCAGGCAAACTTATATAAGCCCCTAAAGTTTCTGTTTTTGTCTGAATACTTTCCCAATGTTCCCCCGAAGCACCTACGGGCTGCATCCCGTCTACGGTAACGACTACCTTTGTAAGCTCATAGGTTACTCCCACGTGCTCATTTTCCTCATCAACCGTTGCAATAATTTTAAAAGGTTTAATCATAATTAGCTCCATTTGCGATGATAAAGCTGTTAGCTGTGGTATTGATAGTTTCGTTAGAGTAAGGCCAATTACCTCCACTCCCGCTGTCGCCGCCGGTGCCAATCCCTAAAAACTCTGAATCTTTGAGGTATGTCCAGTTGCAACCTTTTTCTACTACAACCCATCCGGCACGAAGGTTTCCGTTATTCCAACGTATCCCGCCGCGATAAAACGCCCAGTATTTTGATGTCCAATAGTATGTTCTGCTTGCTCCTACACACGCTCCGTATGCGTTGAACCCATCACATTCAAATAAGCTGTCCTGCACAGTTACCTCACGTTCCGCTTGCGCCAAGCTAAAAAACGAAAATATAGGCTTAGAAGGCTGACCGTTAATGGTGTAAGAACTGTACTCCGTTGGCGTAAAAGTCCCACTGGCGTTTGTGGGGCAATACTGAGCGTTAAGCCCCGAACTTGAGTAACTTGTTCTTGGGTTCGTCGGGTGAGATACAGATTGTCCGCCTGTTATAGCTAAAGGTTTTAGTCGACTATCAAACGAAGAAGACCCATCAGCGCTAAAAACCACCATGCCGTGATTACCGGAAGGACTTCCGGCGGTGGGCGGTGCAAACAAATAAACCTCTGGGGTGCTCGTAGACGTACCCGACCTAATAATTTCTATATCCCAGGTGTTTGACCCTTTGTCCTCCACACGCGAGATGGCGTAGTAGTCAGCGGTTGGAACACTAAAGAATGGGACAGGTACGGTATTTACGTTTGAAAACGTGTAAATCCACCGGCGCATACCCCCGTAATCATTTGACGTAAACGACACTGTCGTTGGGGAAGTCCTCTTTTGCAAAAAGTGCAAGTTCTTTGTGTCACTTGATATAAGAACATCGTTGTTATTATTTAAGGCTAAAAATCCAAAACTCATTTCATTAGCACCAATATATAAGCGGCTTCTGATCCACCGGTAACGGACACAGTCGTTCCGCTAACTGTAATCGTGTGAGCGATGGCTTTTCTCGTTAGTGGGGGCGCATTAATTTGTACCTGCAAAGCTAAAACAGTTCTGCCCGACAAAACCGAATAGGTATTTGAAGCTGATCCATTAGCCGCAACAGAAAAAAAAGCCACTTGGTTCCAGGTCACAGATGCACTTGAGAACGTAACTGTGTTAGACGAGTCTCTTAGTTCTAAACCAAAAGCCATTAAGACAAGTCTCCTAGCTTAACGCGAACAACGTTACTTGAGTCAAACACTTTTACGCCGCTATTCGTGACAACAGTTCTTTCGCCCGTCGCAGACGACTTAACGTCTAATGCTCCTCGAAACGTAGCATTGTTCATTTCCATTTCACCGGCTTTGTTAATCTTCCACCCTGCACTACCCGAAGAGTAATTAGCCGACTGTATTACGTTAGCGACTTTAGCGTTGGTTATTTGCGCATCACCTATTTTAGCTGTGGTTATCTGCGCGTCACCTATTTTAGCTGTGCTTATTGTAGCATCTTGAATATTTGCGTTTGTGATAGTTGCACTTGCTATATTAGCGCCAGTTATAGTTGCACTGCCGATTTTAGCCCCTGTAATCGTAGCACTTGCTATATCGCCGTCGACAATAGTTGCGTTAGCAATCTTAGCGCTGTCAACAGCAGCGTCACCAATCATGGCGTTAGTAATAGTCGCTTCGTGTATAAACGCAGCCTTAATATAAGTACCCGCCGGAACAGAAACACCATTGATAGTTGTCGCACTGTCTAATTGAAAAAATGGTGCCTCCGAGTTTGTACCGTACGATTCCGCTAACAACTCCATTAAAAAGTCTGGACTCGAAGATGTCGACGCTTGCACACCGTTAGTAGCGTTGTAACCACTGGCTAAACCGTTTTGATTTATGTTTCTTACCCAATAGTAACGTGTCGCAGTACCACCGATGTTGTGAGCAAAGCTGTTGCCAGATGTCATACCTACCAACGAAGCGCTCCCTAAAACGTTTGCGGTGTGCGCCCATATTTCCGTATAAGCGTGGCCTCGATAAACAGGAGCGTTCCAACTCAAGATAATATTTGCTGTAGCTCCACTCGCACTCAAGTTCGTTGGTGGGCTTGGACTATCTATCTCAGTGTTTAAGGCAGTAAACCCTGTACCCCCAGGAGTGCTAGACGCAATACCCGCTGCAATTAATTCTCTAGCTGTCACGACAGCGTCTATACCGCCACCATCTAGGGCTTCACGAACACGTTGTATGAATTGTTGTAAATCCCGTGGTAGAGGTGTCACTACAGATGGTATGTTATTAGCCACTCGCAAGCTCCGTCATTGAATTAGCAATCGCCACGGAAAAGACTTCTCCGGAGCCCTCAATCTGCATTTCTAAATCACGCCCTACTTTCGAAGGAAGCCTAAACGGGTCTCTATTTTGAACAGTTTGAGTGTGGTAAAGAACACTGTCGAAGTAGAATTTGACTGTTATGGGGTACGCTTCAGCTTCAAGTTGTGCACAAGAGAAACCCATTACTTGGGGGAGAGTAAACTTCTTTGACTTCCAAACATAGGCTTTAGGGCTACCATACCCCCAGGGCTTAACTTTGTTACCACTGTCGTTTTCAGCGAGGTAAAGTTTATCTTGCAGTAGATCATGGTGCCCTGCGTCTGTGTACATATCGTGGAGTATAAATTGCCCACTGCGTATATCAAAAATAAACCCACCGCTTTGCGAACCGTTATCGTAAAATGCGATATACTGATTGTCTTGTTGGTACGCGTGTATCGACGAAGGGTTAAAGAACGCTTGCCACTGCTTGAAATCAAACAGCTTTTCGGTAACGATGCGAGACCCCCCCGAAGACAGAAACATTAACCCGTCAGGAGCCGCGTAGAGTACGCCACCCATCAAACTAACTATACTGCGTTTGGAAATACAGGCTTGCTCAATGTCAGCTTTTACGACTGACATGTTTTCTGGATGAGTGCCTTGAATAAGATACGGTGTTCCTTTTGTAAGAACCGCTAAAGTCGTATCCATACGCCCTAGCCCCACGATGGGGTAATCTAGCGTTTGAATGTACTGTTCCGGCCATGCGTGCGGGTGGTACGGATCGCAAAAATATACATCTCGCCCAGTAAACCCTGCCATCAACCCATTAGGGAGATTGGTTAGCCCGCTTAGTGTCGCGGGAGGTATAGACCATGTAAGTGAAGGTAGAGGTTCCCCTAAATTATCTGGCGCTACGCTGTCTGTGTACGTAGCAGTAGCCGCAGTAACTTCAGCAACAAATAAGTAAGTACCTGAAACTGCACGATAAATTCTTCTATGCGTAACGACGTAGTCGCCGCCAGGGGCCGCTGGCAAGTTCGACAACGTAACAGTTTGACCTGTACGAACGTCAACAGAATTTGAAGCGGCGGAGGGTGCTGACTCAAACTCAAACCCAGATTCTTTGTTTACCCACGTGAGAGCGTATACACGCGTCTCGAGCAACCCATCAGTTCCAGAAAAAGAGTTCGCCGTTGCCGTGGGTGCAGAACTTGGCGCTGCAACTCCTAGAGGTCTTGACGCAGTTGGGTATCCACTGCCAGAAAGAGCAAGCGTATTGTACGTAGCTTTAGGAGCTCCATCCCCAGTAAAAAATGTCCACTCAGACGTATCTCCCGCTATTTGACTACGGCAAACGTCAACGTCAGTTGTCCAGTGGAGCCAGTAGTTGCTATCGGAAACTATATCCTGCCCAAAACGGTATATCGACTTGATTGTGCCAACTTTATCTAAGGACGCAACTGAACTCCCTAGTGCGGCTAACGACTGTATACTTCCACGAAATACTGGACAGTTCATCGCTGTCTGCGCTTGACTATCTTGAAGGTATCTAGGGGGAGTTATAGGTGCGATACCACCAAAAGATTTTATGGAAAAGACCGCCATTTTACGCCTCCATTAACCACGAGTGGATTTTACGCGTTTTAGAAATTCTGTCTTCTAACCCGTGGTAGCCTCCGTTTATTCGCTTGGTGAGCTTCTTAATGGTTTCGTCATCAACGCCTTGGTCACATATGCTCCACAGCTTATTGGAGTCAAAGAACCACTGCGCGGTTTGAAACGCATACTTTTCCTCAACCAAGCTTGGGTCAGTCATTACATCTGGTACACCCATGTCGTTAGCAAAAGCACGGTAATTTGCCTTACCGGTTAATTGTAAAAATCCTCGGCCGATGAAATCTTTGGCATCTTGCTCCGAAAGATTACCGAGTGAATCTCGCAGATACACTTTACCCGCAATCTTACTTGGTTGTCTTTCGTACTCACGAGCTATGTCTTCTGACTCAAAACGACTAGGCCATGTAGCCATCAAGCCTTTCCAACTGTAGTTTAAGTTCTCTCTGGAACGCTTAAACCCCCCACTTTCGTGTGAAGCCTGCCCTAACAAATGAGCACCCCGTTCTGGAGATAACCCAAAATGTGTTGCTATCGCTCTCGCCGTGTTGGGCCCGAACGCGCCGTCGTCGCCTACTCCAACCTGACGTTGAAGACTTTTCATCGCTCTACTCATTTTTTCTTACCCATAACTTGCTTCACGCCTTTGACGCCGAAGGATGCTGAAATTGCTGTTAGAAGCGCCCAGTGGTACCACTCGGGAGCTTTACTAAGTTGGTCAAAACCGTGCGCTACAACACCTTCCATTCCTGGGATGAAACATAAGATGAGCGGTACCGCCAAAATAATTGCAAAAAATTCGTCTTTCCAGCTCCCCGCAGAGTTTTCAGCCATGATCCGTTCCCAGTCAGCGGTTGAAGTTTCTTTAGACAGTAGGATTTTAGCCTTACTCTCGGCTTCTACTAATTTAAGTTTACCTGCGGCGGCTTGTTTATCAGCCTTACCTTGCAGGTACGTACCCGCAAGATTAGCCACGGGTCCTAATAACGATTGTAACATAATCTCACACCCTTATATTTGTTAACACGTTAGCACATATAATTAATCATTTCTACTACTCCTGCCTTTTACATTTGTCACGCCAAAAAACACACCAACGATGCCTGCAACACTAACAAAATATACGCCTGCTATAGAAGATAACGCCGACATGGCCTCTGATAGATCAGCCCACGCAGTTAAAATTATTGCGAATGGATAAAATAACATGCCACCTAAAGCGAACCAAACCATTCGTCGCTGTTGATCGCGTTTGCTATCTTCGTCGTCGAGACGTCGGCGTTTATCCTCCAACTCAAGAGCGTCCCATTCTTTTCTATCAATGGTGCCGCTCTTGTCGGTATCTATTTTATCAAACTCTGTCATTTCTTTGACATACAACGTTTCGCTGCCTTACACTTTGCTTTTGTTTTGCAGTTCTTGCAGTTTTTAAACGCGGCCTTTTTAGGACGACCAACTTGTTTTCCGTAAGTTCCTTTTCCGTATGGCATTATTTTTTCCCTTTCTTTTTAGGTTTTTTAGTGAAGCCCGCTTTCATGTTAGCATAGGCTTTTGGAGTAATAGTTGACTTGCTTTTAGGGCGACTTGTCCCTGCTGCTTTTCGTTTATTCATGTTTTTGTACATACTCATTAGCACTTCCACCTTTTTCTAGCTTGCCGTAAACGAGAGTTTGGGTCTTTTGCGGCTTTAGGAAACTGTTTCATCTGACCTGCTGATCGAGCGCAGTAAGACTTACGGCGCTTCGCGGCGGCGCTACCTTTTTTAACCTTGCCCGTAACGGCAGTTTTAAGTTTTGAACCAGGATTAGCACGTCTGTGCGCCGCTACACCCTTTTTAGTCATACCCGCCCCCGCTTTGGTTTTGCGGTAATTGCCACCTTTACCAGTGGTTTTTCTGATTGGTTTGTCTGCCATGTTGTCCTCCTTAATCAGACAAAGGGTTATCCAGAGCCCTTTGTAGTTTCTTGGTTAACCTGTCTTCCAACTCTTTCATCGAAGTTGTTTGTGATGTCCGGACGCGTTCTCGTTGGTTTTCAAACCTCAGTTCAGCCGCGTCTATAAGCGTGCGTATTTTGTCTTCAGACTTACGCACGGTGTCTTCAATCCTGTCAGTTTGTTGTTCCACACGCAGGAGATCGTCTTTTAGTCCATTTTTTATATCTCTGGTGTACTCGACAGACTCTTCTACTTTCTCTGAAATACCTGTAACCTTGGCGTCCATAACGTCCATTTGTTGCTGATAAGCACCTAGGTCTAACCCGGCCACTTCTTCGATCTTTTGGTATAGTACAAACCCTCCGTATAAGCCGCCAACGATGGTGGAAAGAAACGCAAAGATGGCAAGTACAGAACCGATTGTCAGCTTAAACCCACCCGCTTTGATTTCGCGATCGCCAAGCCCGTCTATCCCATCTGCTATCTTTGTTGTATCTACCATTAGTTCTCAAACTCCATCTCGCCACCGGCGCGTTGTAAGTTCTTTAACTGTTCTAATTCATCTCGTAGTTTCTGTATCTCTAGCCTGCGTTGTGCTAACTCTATCTGGTAAAGGTCGTCACAGTTAATACGAGCCTTGGGCTTGTCTAGTGGTATGACAATACGTGCGTATACGCCTATATCTTTACCTCTACTCATTGTATCCAGACCAGATAACACACCTGTCACGCCATACTCTAAGTTTACACCACCGCCGACAGCGTTACTGCACCTCATACTACCTGTCGAAAACGAGTCCGATTGGTAGTTCATAGGAGGGCTAGGCAACGCAAGCGAGAGAGAACTGTTGTCGGCTCCAACTGAACTAGATAATAAACAAAGAGCGACTACTAATCTCATGCCGGTTCACCATCTAGCCTTGAGCATATCCTAGACGAGATAACCGTTGACGACTCATAGGTCTTTTTTACTTTAGACGTTGTGCAGAGGTATACAGCCTCGTCTAAATCTATTTTTCTAATGTATACATCAAAAGATTTATGTTCTTTATACTCAACTTGCATAATTCTATACGTTGTAGAGAACGGTATGTTCATCCAGTTTAAATCGAACAGCTCTATCTGGTAATACTTAATTTCTTCTCTTGCGTTAAACAAAGACATCTCTGCTTTTACAACACCACTGACGTGAGAAGGTTTAAGTATAGGATACGCAGGCGTCATTTCATGCGCAGAAGCACAGAACGCCCAGAGCATAAAAGTTATGAACCAACTACTTCGCAATGCAGCTCGCCTGCACAACCGCAGTGTAAGTCCCGCCCGGTAATGGTTTAGCTGACCCATAAACCGCAGACGAAGCAGTAGAGAACCACGTCGACCCTGCTAATGTTAAGTTAAAGTTTGTGGTGTTACCTACTACTGTCTTAGCGGCTTCGTAAGCTGACATACCCGCAACAGATGTTTGTGTGACACTTGTACTACCTGTCCATGCTACTGTATCTGTCAGCGAAGGAGACGAGCTAAATGCCGTCGGGTGTGTTATACTTGCAGTATAAGCATCTGCGATCGAAACGTCATACCTCATTACAGGAAGTACACCGCCATCAG